>Ga0224509_10000029_pt1 | contig 46190 bp, 36 predicted proteins | sample SF_Jan12_sed_USG_5_FD_170158 | JGI IMG/M metagenome (GOLD analysis project Ga0224509, IMG submission 170158) | Sediment microbial communities from San Francisco Bay, California, United States - SF_Jan12_sed_USGS_24 | ecosystem: Environmental > Aquatic > Marine > Sediment | place: USA... | reverse complement strand
CCCGCAAACTCATCCTGACAATGTCCTCTCTGGCCATATACATCCCTGTCTTTTTGGGACATATTATAGCTGATCAATAGGACATTTCTACTTTGCTCAAATAGGACATTATCACTTTGCGGGAACACTACAAATCGAACCGAAGAATGTGGACAGGCCAACCGGCGAGGGGACACAGCGTATATAGTTGTAAGAACTAAGGGCGCCGGCGACACTCGGCGGATCTGGAGTCCAGGTCAGTCCGGATAGTTGGTGCGGAAAATCGCTTGCGTGGACCCCGGATGGACATTATAATCGATATCAGGCGATCTCGACGGCGTGAGTCGAATGGAAATCGGTCTCGACGGCTGTCAGACAGGGGTCGCTTGTTTTGATGTCAAACCAATGACTTGTTCGGAAATAGCCAAAGATGAGTTTTCGCGTCACGAGCGCGTTACCTGTTAGTGTGAGGTTATAGTTGAAGGCTACAGAGATTCTTAGGTCGGAGCACGATACCATCAAAAAAATGCTGGCCGTCCTGGATGCCGCCTGTGATCGCATCGAGCGAAAGGAACCGGTTGCGGCCACCGACTTGGTGCGTATTACGGAATTCATGAGTGCCTTTGCCGATCACTGTCACCATGCCAAAGAAGAAGACCTGCTCTTTGACCTCATTGAGTCACTGGGGCTGTCGGAGATCGTACCGCTGGTGAATGAACTTTCCACCGAACATACAATGGGACGAGCTCTCCGGATGTCAGTTAATGATGAAATTGAGGCCATTATAGATGGTGCGGCTCCCGACACCACCGATTTCGTAGAATTTGCTCGCAGCTATGTGCTGCTGTTGGCTCATCACATCTGCAAAGAAGACTTGAACCTGTTTCCCGCGGTGGATCGGCTATTGACAGCCGAACAACAGCGTGAGTTGTCGGCCAAATTTGACAGAGTGCATCGGGAACGGTTTACCGCGGATATCCACACTGAATCCTCACAATTGGTGCAGGAACTCCAAACAGCATACGGGGCCAGTGACCGGATCGCCCGCCTGTGTGAGCAACGATGACCCCATTTGAGATTCCGAAACGCTGGGATGATACAAACCCGGCGTGAGCGATTAACATTGGCAATACATCTTTAGAACGTAACATGCGACTGTTTTTGATAATCCTGGCTGTGCTCATTGTCGTTGTGCTGGTCGGAAATCAAGTTATTGTCCACTTGGTGCGAACCACTGTCTATGAGCGCAGTCTTACTTTCGTAGACGATACGCCACTGGAGGCCCTGCGGGACCTTAAGCAGGTGAGCGAGTCGGCCGACGGTGAGCAGTTTGATATGACCGGTCGCGTGCGACCATTCTACGAGCTTGATTGTTTCGATGAAGATGCCAAGTGCTGGTCCAACCAGTTCAGCCAGTATGGCGCGGCCGGGGTGCTGCTGTTCGATGCCAACGGTGATGACCTTTTGGACGTCTACTTTTGTCAGGACGGTCAGAACTGGACCCGTCCCACCGACCAAGCCGGTGTCCTGACAGATAAGCCGCGCTACCAGCACAATGGGCTGTACATCAATCGGGGTAATGACCGCGACGGTTATCCTCTCTTTATTCAGGCCGGTAAAGCTGCTGCTGCGAATGATGAATTTGTGAAAGAAGAGTTGCTGGTCGAGGATTACCTCTACCCCCGGGAATCCGTCGACGACTCCGAGGAGCGGTGGGGGCGTGGTTCCAACGTTGCGGTCGCGGCCGATTTCAACAATGACGGCCGCCTGGACCTCCTGGTCGGCAACGAACCAAAAGGGATGTTCTGGTCACATCCGAAAACACAGCGGGTATTGATGCAGTTTGTCAATCCGGTCGGACGCGAGGCCAGAAAATCAAAACAGCCGCTGGCTGCCCAGGGATTGTATTTTGTCGATTACACCCCGAGGCATTCCATCGAAGACAAGCGTGAATCGGCGCGCGGTATCGAAGCCGAAGGCGCCAACTCGCTGTATCTGAATATGGGTGACGCCGACAACGATGGCTTACCGGAGTGGAAAGATGCAAGTCGAGAATCCGGCCTCGAGGGATTCCGGGCGACCTACTCACTGTCGGTGGCCGATATCGATCTTGATGGCGACCTCGATGTTTTCGTGGGCAACACATGCGATATCGACTACTGGGTCGGTGGTTCGCAGTACTGGGCCGGCGGGGCGAATTGTCTATACATCAACCAACTGGCCCAGACGGGCGAAATGAAATTCGTCGAACGCGCTGGCGAGATGGATGTGGACGGTGTCTACGACGATGAAAACCCGATGCCGTACTATTACAAACTACGGGAGATTCCTTTCTTACCAAAAGAATACTCGATCTGGTTCATGGAGTATGAGGCCTTCCAACCGGAGTACCTGAACATCAACGGACAGGAAGGGGAGCACGGCCAGATTTCCTGGTCGGCACTGCTCCAGGATGTAAACGACGACGGCTATCCCGATGTATGGGTGGCCAACGACATGGGTTACACCCGGTTGTATCTCAACCAGCGGGGTGAAAAGTTTGTCCACAGCCGGCATGCGCGCTCACATCGATCAGGATACTGGATGACTTTTGCGCCCGGCGATCTTAACAACGATCTGCACGAGGATCTTTTTGTCGGCAACCTCGGTGGCGCCGTCATGAATCACGCCTTTGCAACCCCGGATCCCTATGATCTGTTCGAACCGGTGATCCTGAATGCAACCATTTTCGCGCAGTTTTACAACGACAAGCACGACACACGCCATTCGTTGATCGATGGTCGCGACTTTAACACTGAATTGGCCAACCGGGTGCAGCGGTCCAAAGTCCTGCCGCCCGACGTAACCATCCCCAACAACTACCGACGGCATGCTCCGGAAGGAGTCACGCTGCCCCGGTTTGATCCCAACGAGCTTAACGCTTATGAGTTTGCGTGGGGTGCTACCTGCTTCGACGCTCAGAACGACGGCTCCCTTGATCTGTACTATGTCGGATGTCTCTATGGTCGTGGCGGCGGCCTCTTTCCTATTTCCGGTACCGGGCCGGGGAGGTTCTTTGCCAACTGCACCAAGCCGGACGGTGAACTGAGGTTTGCCGATCAGACTGTTGAGCATCATCTTTTGAATATCAAAGAACTGCGCTATGACCGGTTGGATGAGGACGGCATAATCTATCGTCGCGCGCCGCGTCAGAATTGGGGCAAGCGAGATATGGTCTACAGCTTCGACCGATCCAACTGGGCCATGCAGGGTCCGGACATTCAGGAAAAAGTGACCAACCAGGACATGATTCAGACGGCGGAAAACGGTCGAGCGGCAGTAGCTGCCGATGTCAATGGTGACGGCTTTGCCGACATTCTGGTCAGGAACCAGGGCGGGTACGACAGCCGTAGTTCCAGGTCGATGAATTTGAAAGTGATGATGGATGGACGCCCCCATGTGTTGCCGGCCCATAACTACAACTATCCAACACCCACCGATTACGAACCGGGTGATTCGCGACTGTTCATCAATACTTATTCCGAAAACCGTTGGCTCAAGGTACGACTGGTCGACGACTCGCCGGGGAGTTTCAACCGCGATGCGATCGGCGCCAGAGTGGTAGTGAACGGAAAACACCTCCGGGTCAAAAGGTCCGGGCAGGGCGGTTTCCTCTCGAATAAGTTCGAGGACCTGCTTTTCGGGTTGGGCGCCGACGGTGCGCACACATTGGAAGTACATTGGCCCGATATTGAACGCACCATGACCAGGATTGAGATGGATGGTTCTTTCAACAAGACGGCGCTCATCTTCAAAAGTGAAGGGGTCGTCAGGTGGCTTTGAAGAGTAGACTCCTTCTTCTGGGTGTTTTGGCCTTTGCTATCCTCGGACAGATTCTATGGATCGGTTGTCGGGAAAGCAACTGGGGACGAGTAGAAGTATCGCCCACCCTTGAAGATGTAACCGAAAAAGGCTACCTGTACACCCCCTCTACGCAGTCGTTCCTGCGCGGCGGCCACTGGCTTGAGGAGGTCGATCAAGTGGAGATTACGACCGAGGGAAACATAGCCCGGATCATCTTCCACGCCAAGAACTCAGAACATGAGATGCAGGTGGTCAACCTGCCTCTGGATCGCCTGGTGCCGCGTTTGCACTATCATGCAGCCGACCAACCGGATGAGTTCGATGCGTATAATCTCATGTTGGCTGAGTATTCGCGCAACTCGCTCAGTGTACCGGTCGGCCGCCCGGGCGACAAAAGCGCACACTTCGAAAGCAGTCTTGAGGAGGCCGCCCCCTGGCGTCTGTCCGGTGACTACAGTTTCGTCCCTAACGAGCTCGTTCGCCCTATCCGTGTTGGTGTCATCAACAACTGTCTCAAACCGGGGCTGTGGGAGCTCAATGCCAGCGATCGCAGCGGTGAGATTTATCATTCGTGGTTCAATATGCCACCGGAACTCTACAATAAACTTTTGGCCGAGGCTAACGGCGTGAGCGAAGAGTTTGCATCTGCGGCGACCATCTGGTCAACCGAGCCGGTCGCCCTCGACTTGCCCCGGCTGCGCACCGTCACCGACACGCTGGGACGCTTTGCGGTGTCCCTTTGCTCCGACGATGTGGCCGGATACTCTTCTCAGGATTCGCGGCGCAAACTGGCCAAAGGGTATGTGCTGGTGGACAATGACGGACAAAAGGAAAAGCCGACCACGTTGAGTGAGATGACGACAAAGAGATGCTATCTGTCGGACTTTGTCGAGCCGGGCAAGTACTCCTTCACTGACCGCCGGGAGTTCGATCTTAGTTTTCTCGCCAAGGTGCATGAGGCATCGGTTTCCCGCGTAACACCACACACGGATTACAACTGGCTGTCGCCTGAGCAGAGGCGCGCCCGCCCAACGAGTCAGTCCGGTTACATCGAGTTGAGCATAAAGCTCGATGACATCTCCATCGTAATCGGCAACTTGCCGTTGCACCTATTGGTGCCTCAGGAGGATCTTGCCATTAACGGTTTCGGTGTGGGTGTATTGTCATCCAGCGGCATTGCCGAGCGTCGGGACTTTTTGATTAACGAGGGGCCGGCGCCGTCGTTTGCCTATCTATGCCGTGAAGAACATGATCGGATGAACGGGTTGAACTCGCACGATTTCGGAATTGAACAGATCTTCATCAGGACGCATATCAATGATCCTTCGCCCTGGTGGGAGGTAACCATTACATCGTTTGAACGGATGGTTGATCTTATCAAGTATCGTGTGGAAATCCCTGAGGCTCTTCAGGCCGAGTTAGTCGATCATTCACAGCGCTATATCTCGCCGCTATACCGCACTTATCGGGACGACAACCTAAGGTAGGCACCTGAGCCGACAGGTTCTCAGCCGATTCTGGGTCTTTCCAATCGTAACATAAAGCGGGCATCAACCGCTTTGGAGTTCTTGCGGTCGGCCGCTGCAAAGAACGGGTTAACATCGAACGAATCGATCTCGGGGAAATCCGTCACCAACTGCGACAGGCGGAGGATCGTCTCTGCCAGACAGTCAAAGTCAACCGCGGGAGCGCCCCGGAAGCCGTTGAGCAACGGGTAGCCCTTTATGGATTCTAACATTTCCCTGGCATCATGCGGCGTAACCGGATGCACCTTGAAGGTAACATCTTTCATCACTTCAACGAAAATACCACCCAGGCCGAACATGATCAGCGGACCGAAAGCCGGATCGTGATTCATGCCTATGATTGTCTCCACCGCGCCGGTGATCAACTCCTGTATGATCACACCGGAGAATCCGGTTTGAGCCGTCTCACAGTTTTCCCGCATCGATTCAAAAGCGAGCGACACTTCCTCGGCCGACCTGAGATCGGTCGACACACCACCCACTTCGGTCTTGTGCAGTACTTCGGGTCCGTCCACTTTCATAATAACCGGGAAACCGAGTTCACCGGCGATCACACAGGCCTCTCTGGCCGTTTCAGTCCTGATCGATCTGGCGACGTTCACACCGTAAGCATCGAGGATGCCAAGGGCCTCACCACCGATGATAGTTTGGCGATTGTCGGCGCGAGCGTTGTCGATAATCTGCTGCACGACTTTCGTGTGCGCTTTGAATGCCTGTGGTTCGCTCATCGGTCGGTCGATCCATCGGCGACGGCGCACCAAAGCCGACATGGCCTTGGCGGCTGATTCCGGGAATGTGTAGATAGGTATCTTGTGCTTGATCATTGCCTCAGAGCCGGCGATTCCGGACGGTATCGCCATGAAACAGCCTAACACTGTTTTTTGATTTTTGTCATTGTCGATAGCCGCGACGATTTCATCAATTACAGCTTTGTGATCGACAACCACCGGCGGCACGAAGATCACGATGACAGCATCCACATTAGGGTCGGACAAAACTGCGTCCATGGCGATACGATAACTGTCCGGACCACCGGCGGCGATCACATCAACCGGATTGTTGACCGACGCTACCAACGGCAGTTTCTCCCTGAGTATTTTGGTAGTCTTCTTGTCGAACGTAGCCATCTTCATACCGAGGTTTACAACAGCATCGGTGGCGAGAATGCCGGGGCCGCCGGCGTTGGTAATCACGGCAATTCGGTCTCCCCGCGGTATTGGCTGGTTTGATAAGGCTCCTGCGACATCGAACAATTCATCTATCGAAGTCACACGGGTGACGCCGCACTGCTCCAGCAGAGCATCGGTGCCGACATCCAACCCGGCCAGCACGCCGGTGTGCGAACTGACGGCCCGCGCGCCTGCGGCAGTGCGTCCCGCTTTGACCGCAACGATTGGTTTCTTGCGCGACAGTTCCCGGGCGATGCGCGTGAACTCCCGGGGATCACCAAAACTTTCCAGATACATGAGAATGACATCGGTATTTGGATCGTCGGCCCAATAAGCCAAAATGTCATTGCCGGAAATGTCCGCCTTGTTTCCTACCGATGCGAACATTGAAAAACCGAGGTTAAGATCATTGGCCAGACCGAGAATAGCCTCGCCGAGCGCACCCGATTGCGACATGAATCCAATGCGTCCACGCAACGGCTGGGCCTTGGAAAACGTGGCATTCATCGAGTATTCGAGGTCGGTGTTAAGTACGCCAAAACAATTCGGTCCGATCATCCGCATACGATACTTGCGAATGATCTTGAGCAGTGCCTCCTCCTTGGCAACTCCATCTTCACCGACTTCCTTGAAACCCGACGAGATCACCACCACTCCCTTTACACCTTTGTCACCACACTGTTCGAGGATAGGTCCCACGTGGTCGGCCGGGACGATTATTATGGCCAGATCGACAGCATCGGGTACATCGAGAATCGTGGAATAGCATTTGATAGAGTGAATAACATTTGCCTTGGGGTTGACCGGAAATACCTTGCCGTTGAATGAGTACTCGATCAGATTGTGCAGGATAGAGTGGCCGATGGTTCCCCTCTTGCTTGATGCACCTATCACTGCAATTGATCGTGGCCTGAAAATGCCGTCTAGTTCTGTATTCATCGCTATATCCTATGTTCATTCGTTGTCAGAGCGACCGGAATAAAGTGTCGATAGCCGGAGGGCGCAAGAGAATTCGGAGCCAAGAGTGCATCAATGCCCGTCAACGACACTACTTCGGTTTCATTAACCACAATTGACTTGTTTACGTTGCAAAGGACAAGATACGCAAAAGAAACGGGCGAGTCCGATCCGAGACAGGTAAGCTTGTGGGCGGCAGACGTCCCCGTCTGCCCCTGCAGTTGCGTGGCGCACGAGGACGTACACCACGCCCAAGAATAGAAACGGGCGAGTCCAAAAAGACCCGCCCGTGAATCGTGGACTGAGATAGCCTATACTAACCGGATACTTTCACGACACATCCTGCCGCGGTATCGCCGGCGGCGCATCCGGCAAAAAGACCGTAGCCGCCACCCTTGGTGGCCAATTCTTCGATTAGTTCCATTATGACCCGGAGAGCCGTCGGTCCCTGGGGGTGTCCCCAGATCAACGGGCTGCCGTAGTTATTCATTTCGTTTTTGTCATAGCCCAGTTCGCGTGACAGATGAATGTCATTCACCGCAAACGGGTTGTGAGTATGCACAGCCTTCAAATCACCAACACTGATACCGGCGTCCTCAAGCGCTGCTTTGGCCGCCGGAGCGACCGCCATAGCCATGTAACCCTTCTTGGTGCGGGCAGTACCGAATCCGACAAACTGGATTTCAATTTTGGAATCTGTGGCCAACTCAGCCGCGATCTCTTTGGTCGTAACGATCATTCCGGAGTTACCATCGGCCGGGTGAGTCTGTGAGCCGAACGAAACCGTCCCTTCGGGCATCATCGGCTTGAGCCCCTTTAGTCCGTCGAGCGTCGTTGGGAAGACACCTTCGTCGGCATCTATGGATTTCGCACGCTTACCCCTTCCGACCTCGACCGGAATCATGTACTTCTTCTGAAAAGCCCGGTCGTCGGCAAAGGCCATCTGGTACTGTTCGAACCGACGCTGAGTCAATTCGTCCTGTTCATCTTTTGAGATGTCGCACTCTTTGGCGACGTTCTCAGCCGTTTGAATCATCGATCCCTTTGCCCAGGGATCGAAGCTGAAATTGTCCCACACCCAGTTTTCGGCCTTCCCTGTTCCACCCGGGGCGGACTGGCTGGGATAGTACAGATGCGGACCGTTGGAGCAACGGTCGGCGGCAACCACAAGACTGGACTGAGCCACCCCGCCGTCAATGTCCTGCGAAGCCATCTTGACGCAGACAGCGCCGGTGATACATGCCTGGTTGATCCAGGGCCCGGTAATGCCGCCATCGCCGAACAATCCGGCCAACCAGGGACCGCCGTAGAAACTGTGCTGCTGCGGAATGGTCAAACCGAGATAGCAATTGTCAAACCGGTCCGGCGCGATCTTGCGCGCCTCAAAAAACTTGGCAGCCGTTGTGGCGGCCAGTTTCATCGAATGCATGTCGGCAAAACTCCCCTGCCATTTGGCGTAGGGGCTGCTCCAGTATCCTCCATAGGGAACATACGCTTTGGTAAACGCCATAGTCTTTCTCCTTACGCTATGCGTTCTGCTCTGTCTTTGTCTATATGCATAACCGGCGTTGTCTTCAGACGCTGGTCGTGCGGGTATTACTTTTTTTCAGTTCGTCCACAACCATGTCGCCGACTTGCGAAGTCGAGAAACCGCTGCGGGCATCCAGCGACGGTAGCTTGCCTGACTTTAGCAGCGACGTTACCGCATTCTCTATAACGGCGGCGCCCTCTTTCTCGCCAAGGAAATCAAGCATCATCTGTCCGGCCATAATCGCGGCTATCGGACAGGCGACGTTCTTGTCTTTGTACTTGGGCGCCGAACCGTGGATTGGCTCGAACATTGATACCTGCCCCGGATGAATGTTGCCGGAAGCGGCGATACCCATACCGCCCTGCACCATAGCGCCGAGGTCGGTGAAAATGTCACCGAAAATGTTAGTGGTTACGACAACATCGAACCACTCAGGGTTTTTCACCAGCCACATACAGGCGGCGTCAATGTATGCATGGTCCTTCTCGATATCGGGATACTCGGAGCCGACCTCTTCCATGGTGCGGGTCCAGATATCCTGGGCACGGATTGCGTTGGCCTTGTCAACCAGCGTGACTTTGTTGTCCTTGTTGCGCGCTTTGGCCAGTTCGAAAGCGTAGCGCACGGCCCGCTCGCAACCTTTGCGCGTGAACACCATGTTGGCGATAGCCACTTCATCCGGTGTGCCTGCCTTCATTATACCGCCGAGACCGGTGTAGACATCTTCGGTGTTTTCGCGCACGACTACCATGTCGACATCTTCGCACTTTTTGTTTTTGATCGGGCAGAGTGCTTCGGAATACAGTTTGATCGGTCGCAGATTGATATACAGATCCAGCTTGAACCTGATGCCTGCAATCACTGCGCGTTCGACCAGGCCGACTTCGCAGCGCGGGTCACCGATGGCGCCAAGGTAGATAGCGTCGTGCTGACGGTATTCGTCGTAGACCGAATCCGGTACCAGTTCGCCTGTCTTGAGGTAATGTTCCGATCCGAATGGATACTCGGTCGTTTCGTATTTGAAGCCTGTAAGTTCTGATGCAACTTGGAGCACTTTGAGTGCTTCTGTCGTCACTTCCGGTCCGATTCCGTCTCCGCCTAAAACTGCTATCTTGTGCAAGTTCTTTTTCCTCTCGTTGTTATCTGATCACAACCCACCCAACGCCTTGCTCTGGGTGGGGTACCGTTGTCGAATGCCAATACGCAGGGCGCAAAGCGCCAATTACAGGGCTTGACCCTGTCACCCTGAGCGCAGTCGAAGGGTGTTACCGCTACAGGATCAATAGGTCGGAATATAATTGAATGCGCCTCTGGGTCAAGTAGGCGGAGGAGGAAAGTTGGATTACCATCGCCGTGCGTGGCCCTCCACCGTCATTCCGGCGAAGGCCGGAATCCAGTCTTGGGACCTCCAGTTAGGAGCCCTGCTCACATAAGGATTACGGATGTAGAATAACGCGCTCAGCGCGAATAACAGGTTTACCTGTGCTGGATCAAGTCCGACATGACAAAACGGGAGGGCATTGGTCTTCTTGTGAAACGGTACCCAACACAATGCGACACGACCCTAAGTACCATAACCTGAACAGACCTGCCGACCTACTTGCTCCGGTGACGACGCTTTCGATCTTCTCGCTGAAGGATTGCTTCGTTAACCAGGCTCAAGGGATCAATCTCCTCAACGTCGGGCTCGAAGATTTCAGACCGCGCCCGGCGGACCGGTACGTAGGTTCCCCCGGCCCGATCCCTGCGTACATAATCCTCATCCACAAGATGCCGCCGCAGGGTGACATGATCCACTCGAAGACCGGAGCCCACACTCTCCAACCAGGACTGTAGGTGCTGGTCGAATTCGGCAGCCGTGTATTGCTTCTTCGTATCCAGTGTTATGGCGACGCTCTTGAACAGAATCTGCAGGTCACGTCTTTTCCTGGGTAGAACGCGCGGACTGAGACACAGTCTGGGAAGACTCCGTTTGAATTCTTCGGTGGTAACCGATTCGATATTGGTATTCATGTTATTGTATCCTCATATAAGGGTAACATCCCAAAACGTAGGAAGCGAACTACCCCCGCAGCCTCTCCAGCACCCAGCCTTTGAGGCCGCCTTTTTCGATGATCGTCTTCATGAACGGTGGGAAAGGTGCAAAGGTGAACTCTTTGCCTTTGGTCTTGTTCACGATCTTGCCGCCGAACATGTCGATTTCTAGTTCATCACCGGCCTCGGTGACTTCGACACACTCCGGCGACTCGAAAATCGGCAGGCCGATGTTGATCGCGTTGCGATAGAAAATGCGCGCGAACGATTTGGCAACGACGCCGCCAAGCCCGACTGCTTTGAAAGACAACGGCGCGACCTCGCGCGATGAGCCGCAGCCGAAATTGTCGTCGGCCACTATTACATCGCCAACGTTGATCGTATTTACAAACTCGGTGTCGTAGTCTTCCATGCAGTGCTTGGCCAGATCGACCTCTTCGGTCAGATGGCACCAGCGACCCGGCATGATAACGTCGGTGTTGATATTGTCGCCGACCCGGTATACTTTTCCCTTGATATCCATACTACAACTCCTCCGGTGACCCGACACGACCCAGAACCGCTGAAGCGGCCGCGATGCTCGGGTTGGTCAGGTAAACTTCGGAACTCAGATGTCCCATACGTCCGGCAAAATTCCGATTGGTTGTCGAGACGCAAACTTCCTTTTCGCCCAACACTCCCATGTGGCCGCCGATACACGGCCCGCAGGTTGAAGTCGAAAAGACGCATCCGGCGTCGATAAATATCTGCGGCAGGCCCATGTCGAACGCCTGTCGCGCAATCTTCTGCGAGCCGGGCAGGATGATCACCCGCACGTCGGGATGTACACTGCGACCCTTGAACATCTCGGCGGCATGCTGCAAGTCCTCCAGCCAACCGTTGGTGCAGGAACCTATCACCACCTGGTCGATCTTCACGTCCTTTACATCGGAGACGTTCTTGACATTGTCCGGTGAGAAAGGACAGGCCACCTGCGGTTCGAGATCGGTCACGTCGTAGGTGCGTTCCAACGCATAGACAGCGTCGGCGTCGGGGGACGCTATTGTATATTCGGGACGTTCTGACTTGTATCGTGGAGTGGACTCGACCAGTTCTTTGGTCTTGTCGTCGAACTGAAACAACCCGGTCTTGGCGCCCGCTTCGATAGCCATGTTGGCCATGGTGAACCTATCCCATATCGGCAATTGTTCGAACACTTCGCCCTGAAACTCGATGGCCATGTAGGTAGCGCCGGCGGTGCCGAGGTCCTTCAGGGTGTGCAGGATCATGTCTTTGCCGTAGACGTGTGGACGCAGTTTGCCGGTGTAGGTCAAGCGCGCCGACTGAGGCACTTTCAGCCAGACCTCGCCGGTTGCCCAGGCGGCAGCGATGTCGGTCGAACCGACACCGGTGGAAAAGCTGTTAACGGCGCCGGCCGTGCAGGTGTGCGAGTCGCCGCCGACCATTATCTGTCCCGGCATGATGATCCCTTCCATCGGCAGCACAGCATGTTCGATCCCGGCTCGTCCCACTTCGAGATACCACCTCACATCGTGCTTGCGTGCAAAGTCGCGCACCACCCGTGCGATTCCGGCCGCGTTGATATCTTTGGCCGGCGAAAAATGATCCGGAATCAGGCAGACTTTGTCCGAGTCGGCCAACTTGTCGATGCCCCAGTTGTTCAGTTCTTTGATGGCCAATGCGGCCGACAATTCATTGGCCATGGCCATGTCGACCGGGACGTTGACGATTTGGCCCGGGGTCACTTCGCACCCGGCATGTTCGGCCAGGATTTTTTCTGCTATCGTATATCCCATTGGGTATCCATTGTGTCAATTAGGTGTCATAACATTAATACTTGGAGACATGATCGCCATCGGCGCCTTACTCCGGCTCATCTGTCTTGGATGCAATCTGTTCATCCCATTTGGAAAGAGTATCAAGCGGTACATCGTCCTTTTCATACGAACGGAACTTCACCAGTTCCTCAAGTTCGTCTTCTGTGAGGACGCGGTTGTGTTGCTTGGCCGCTTTGAAGATCTCATCGACAAGTTTCTTGTCCGGTTCGATCCCTCTCATCTTGAGCCACCACACGATATTGGAGACTCCTGACATAAAACCGATCTCGATCACTTGTTTAAGCCCCACCATCTCAGCCGGAACGCCCGAGTAAACGCGGTCGGCCAGGTAGTCATGCCCCTTGTTCTGGGCTTTGATTATGGCTGCTGCATGCACGCCGGTGGAGGTTCGAAAAGCGTCACGACCCATGGCCGGATAGTTCCATGCAATAGGTGCATCGCACGCCTTCGAGGCGAGCCTGCAATACTGGGCCAACCCGGTGAGGTCACTGTCGATAATTCCTTCGAGCTTTAGGTTGATCAACAAGAGATCCATGGCCGTGTTACCGACCCTCTCGCCGATACCGAGAGCGGTGGCGTGTACCCGATCGGCCCCCTGTCCGATCGCGGCCATAGTGTTGGGGAGGGCCAGCCCGCGGTCGGAATGACCGTGCCAGTCTATCTTGATTTCCGGCTTGATGGCCTTGACCAGTTTCTTGACGAATTTCATCAAGTAGTGAACTCCAATGGGCGTCACATGTCCCACCGTGTCACAGACGCAGATTCGTTCGGCCCCTGCGTTGATGGCCGCTGTGAAGAGCCGCCTCAATGTCTCCGGGTCGGCGCGTGTGGTGTCTTCGGTGACATACATAACCGGCAGCTTGTTCTCGACGGCATAGCTGACCGCATCCTCGGTGAGTTGCACCATTTTCTCAATCGTCCAGCCCTCGGCGTATTGGCGAATGGGCGAGGACCCAATGAACGAGCAGGCTTCAATAGGGTAACCGGTTTTCTGCGAAACCTCGATCAGCGGCGTGATATCAGCCTTGACCGTTCGCACCGCGCAGTTGGGTCGCAGCTTCATCTTGTTCTTGACGATGTGGTTTACCATGGCGGCAATATCCGCCTGTGCCCGCGGTCCGGAGCCGGGCAGCCCGATGTCGGCGCATTGAATGCCCAGTCCTTCCATCAGCTCCAGAAGCTCAAGCTTCTCTTCGATACTGGGATCGGTGATCGAGGGCGACTGGAGCCCATCACGAAGTGTCTCGTCGTCGAATTCGAGGCCTTCCTTATATCGGAATCTGAACTTGTCGTATCGATTCCAGTCGTAGATCAGTTCTTCTTTGGACGGTTTGTCAGCCATGAGTACTTCCTTACACTTGCTTCACTTTTGACTTATCGTGTCGCGCCACCATGCCCGCAAAGGAGCGTTCGACAGAATCCTGCATCGCCTTTGCATCCTCATCCGACATGAATCGAAATCGTCCCTGGAGCTTTAGGTATTCCTCCAGCGGAACCGACTCGGATTCGTGGGTGAGACGGAATCGTTCACCGTCGTAGAGTTCATAGAGCGGGAAAACATTAGACTCCACAGCCATGCGCGCTATCGCAATACTGTCGGCCGGGTCGGACTTCCAGCCGGGGGGACATGGGGAGTATAAGTGGAGAAAACGCAGGCCCTGGATATCCTTCGCACGTTGTACCTTCGCTTTGAGATCATCCAGGTAGGCAGGTGATCCGGTGGCCAGGTATGGGATGCGATGGGCGGCCATGATGGCGTCGATATCTTTCTTCGGTTCGTCTTTCAGCCTTGCGGCCGGGGTGGTCGTGGTCCAGCTTCCCTGCGGCGTGGCCGAGCTTCGTTGCATACCAGTGTTCATGTAAGCTTCGTTATCGTAGCAAACATAGAGAACATTCTCGTTTCGTTCGGCAATTGCCGACAGGGCGCCCATGCCGATGTCAAACGTTGCACCGTCTCCAGCCCAGGCCAGCACGGTGACATGACTGCGCCCCGACATTTCCAATCCGGCCCGAACTCCGGCGGCCGCCGAGGGAGTAGCACCGAAGGGCACGTGCAGGTAGGGCACCGGCGACAGCGAATGCGGAAAGACGCCGTCGGTCACCGCGCCACAACCGGCCGGGGCCACCACCATGGTGTCCGGACCGAGGACGTCCAGAACATGGCGAAAAAGTATCTTTTCACCACAACCGGGACAGGCGGTGTGTCCGTAGAAATCGTGACCGGCGCAGAACTCGTAGTCGGGCCTGTCGTTCATTGGTTCAGCCCCACCCAATTAATATCCGTCGAGTTCGCGCTGTTGTTTTCAAGATCGTCAAATATGCGTTCAATATCGCTAACGGTAATGTCCCGCCCGCCCAGGCCGGCCACGAATTCATGCACCTGTTTACCGACATCGTTGCGACTAAGGGCAGCTCGCACTTCCTGAGCAAAGACGCCACCGGTCCCCGGGGACAGATTGCGATCCAACACGGCGATAGCCGAGTCGTTTTTCATCTGTGCGCACAACGCCTCAGCCGGGAATGGTCTGAGTTGCCGCAGCCTGAGAAGGCCGACCTTGCGGCCCCGTTCGCGCAGCTTCCGAACGGTGTGAAAGGCCGTCGAGGCGGCCGAGCCGGTAACGATAAGAGTGCTCTCGGCTTCCTCGGTGAAATACGGTTCCACCGCCTGATAGGATCGACCGAAGGAACCTTCAAACTGGGCGTAGGTTTCATCAATGACAGTTTGTGCCCGTTCGAAAGCCGAGTGCAGTTTGTGACGAAACTCCATAAACATGTTGGGCATGGTGCCACCTGAGAAGGTGCGCGGTTCGTCGGTGTCGAGCCTGTATTCGGCGCGACGCGGCGGCAGAAAGCTATCTACAAGTTTCTGACTGGGCAAGTCGACGGCTTCGTGCGTGTGCGAGATGAAAAAACCATCGAAGCAAATCATCGTTGGCACCAGAAGCTGTTCGGCAATCTTGAACGAACATATAACAGTGTCCAGAATCTCCTGGTTGGACCAACAGTAAAACTGCATCCAGCCGGTATCGCGCTGGGCCACCGAATCGGTCTGGTCGCACCAGATAGTCCACGGCGCTGCCATAGCCCGGTTGACATCGACCATCACGATCGGCAACCGCGCACCCGATGCCCAGAACAAAAGCTCGTGCATAAGAGCCAGACCCTGAGCCGAGGTTGCCGTGAATGATCGCACACCGGTCGAGGCCGCGCCGATCAGCGTGGCCATAGCCGAGTGTTCCGATTCAACTTTGACAAATCGAGCATCCAACTCACCGGAGCCGCATATCTCCGACAGTTTCTCAGAGATCGTAGTCTGGGGTGTAATTGGATAGGCCGAGATGACCTGTACGCGAGAGAGCTTGACCGCCTTTGAGACCGCTTCGTTGCCGGACATGACTTGTTTCATGCCACCCGACCTCCCTGCATACCGAGCGTGCCGGAGGGACACTCTTTGGCACAGATGCCGCAACCTTTGCAGTAGTCAAGATTGGCCTGGTATCCGTCGGGCGTACGCACGACAGCCAGATCGGGGCAGAAATTGTAGCAGTTGTCACACTCAAAGCATACGCCGCACGATAAGCAGCGGTTGGCTTCGTCGGTGGCCGCTGCCTTATCCGATGAGATACCTTGTCCTGAGGACAAACTGGCTCGTTGCGCGGCGTTGAGCCGGGTGAAGTACGCGAAATTGACATCCTCCTCGGTGGCCACCTCGGCAACTGCTGACGGCTTTGCCACCTGTACACCTTGCAGGAAGGCGTTTATCTGCTCTGAGGCCAAACGGCCCGAGGCCACGGCGTGCGGCACTGTTCGCGGCTGAGGCAGGATGTCACCCCCGATAAACAGTTTGTCACGCAGTTGCGGATCAACCTGCGACAAATCAAGTGAGCCGCTTGAGTCATAATCCAATCCGGCGGCCGCACTGAGATCTGGGTCCTCACCGATAGCGGTGAAAACAACATCAACGGTAATATCAAAGTCGGCGCCATCGATGACAACCGGCCTGCGGCGACCATCGTCGTCCGGCTCCCCCAACTCCATCCGGTGACAAGCCACGCATAACCGACCATCAGTGGTTGGCGTCAGCCTGAAAGGCGCCACCAGAAACTCAAGGTCGATAGGTTCTGTTTTCATTTGTTCGACCTCTTCGGCAAAGGCCGGCATTTCATGCTCGGTCCGTCGATAGGCCACAGTCACGCTGCCCCCCAGGCGGTAGGCGGTCCGGGCCACATCGCAGGCGGTGTTGCCGCCCCCGACAACCAACACCTGTTTGCCTTCAAACTGAACAGATTCGCCCGAATTAACACGTTTGAGAAAGCCAAGTCCGGACTCGACCCCGGGCAGGTCTTCCCCCTCGGCATACATCCGTTTGGATGTATGTGCGCCGGTGGCCAGAAAGATGGCATCGAATTCGGCCAGCGAAGCCAGGTCAAAGTCGGACCCCAGCCGCAAGTTACCTTTGAACTCGACGCCGTCAAGAACGCGATCGAGTTCCGCTTTCAGTACATCTTTGTCCAGACGGTATGATGGGATACCATACTGTAGGATACCACCCGGTTTTTTGTTCTCGTCGTAGAGAACCACGTTCACGCCGCTCTGTCTGAGGTAGTGGGCGGCCGCCAAACCGGCCGGGCCGGCGCCGATGACAGCAACTCTCTTCGAGCCGGTGGCAGGCAGCGTCGGTCGAAAGCCGGTCTCGATACCCCAGTCGCCAATCAAACGTTCTACTGACCGGATTTGCAGCTCGGTATCGAAATTGTGGCGGTTGCAGTTGGTCTGGCAGGGATGATAGCAGACATTCCCACAGACAGCAGGCAGCGGGTTCGCTTTGGTAAGCAGTTTGAAAGCGTCGGATACCTTTCCCTTTTTCATCAGGTCAAGATAGCCGCGAATGTCTTCACCGGCTGGACAGTTGAAATTGCAGGGCGGTAGCTTGCCCTGGTGTCCCGGTGTGCTGGAGCGCCAGGAACCGGTCTTGTTCCACGACATGCGAGCCTGACTGACCGGCAGTTCCGGCATCTCCGACATCGTCTTGAAGGCAACGAATTTACTCACAATGTACTACCGATCCGTAGGCGAGTTTGACCGCCTGGAGATTCGCCTCAGTCTTCTGCGGCACCTTACTTTCGACCGAGGCCAGCAGGTGCTTCAACTTCAGATTACCGGCAGCTTTTGCAAAGGCGCCCAACATAGCGGTGTTGACCAACGGTTGAGCGGCGGAACCCAGGCCGCACTTGAGGGCGATGGAACTCGCATCGATGATCGACACGTCGAAACCGTTCAGGTTCTCTGGAAGGGTCGGTGCGTTTATAACGAGCAGTGCCTGCGGTTTCACCGATGGTCTGAAAGTCGGCGACCCGACAATGTTGGACGCGAAAACCAGCCCGGCGTCGGCTTGGTATATCTGGCTACGCAGGTGAATAAACTGCTTGTCGGTACGCAGAAAGGCCGTCACCGGTGCACCGCGACGTTCCACGCCGAATGAGGGGAACGACTGCACATGGTATCCCTGACGGAAGTATGCATCGGTCAGGATTTCCGATGCTACCACGGCGCCTTGGCCGCCGCGACCAAAAAAGGTAATTTCTTTCATACTATCTACTCAGTGCCGAGACGTTCCATCGCTTCGACAGTTGTAGGTCAGACAGTTGTAGGTCAGGACCCTTGTGGTCCTGACATCTGTGTCAGGTCCGTAAAGGACCTGACCTACTCTTTGCCGAAGCATTCACACACGGACAGCATAATTAAGGCAAACGGCGCCCCCGGCGCAAGTCCTGTGGTGCGTGAATTGGTGGGGAATGAATTGAGTTGTAGGCTTTGACAAAGGCCAACACTTTTCGTATACTTCGGGTGTACATACCGGCTTGTAGCCGAAATACTAGCAATTGCCACCGTCAGTTTCTTTATTGACAACTAAGAGAATGGACTTTACATTCCGACTTTGTTGTTACAAGGTAAAGACACTCGGCGGTCCCCTTTCGGGGGCTTAAATGGCAGTCTATTGTGGAGCGGATCGTATGGAAGAAGTAGTTATGAATGACAAGAAAAGAGCAAACATCCGCTTCGATCTTTACAGCGCCTTCCAATTCTCCGACAGTTGCGCAAAAATTATGTCGTCATGGCAAACGGATAGAATGGTCTGTCAAGCTGCTGAGCAAGTTCTTGAGCAGGGCCTTATGGACTTGCGCGCTAAGTCAGTTTCGTCAGATATTGGTAAGAATCTTCCTCATGGTGCGAAGGTCTTCTACAGTTCCAATGTGCGTGTTAAGCAGGATACAAGTCTCAGGATTAAGCTCTTCAATAAAGTATGGGCCGATTGTGGATTTGATGAATCCTGGCCCGAATCCAACGGCGATGAATACCTAAGTCTGCTGACCAGCGCAGATCGACTGAAATCAGCATACTCCTCCGTGAAGGATCTCTTGGGAGGTCGTCTTGTTTTAGCATGTATCGAAGACTTTGACAGGTGTCTCGATTTTGTGAGGGAATATCTCGAGACAAATGAGTACAAAGTTTTCAAGGAGTATAAGGACTTCAGGGTGAAGCCGAAAAGGGATGGCTACTATGGTTGTCATTTGTACGTGAGGGTGCCAAGTCGAGGTGCTCCACGGTTCCGAAAGGCAGAATTACAGATTCAGACGCTACTCGGCAATGCCTGGTCACTTTTTGGGCATGACATGTTGATGAAGACCCTGGAGGTGCCGGGTCGTCAGCTTCTTTTACCCATTGCGTATCGGCAGATGGCAGGTCTCTCTCGCGGACTTCAGGCCACTGACTACATGTTTGGTATCACTAGAACATTTATTAACGAGTCATAGGGAGGTTGTTCTGAGTAAGACCAGCAGATACGATCTTAAGGGAGTTGTAAGACAGCGACGCAACGGTAGAGTTATGAAAATTGTATCTTCCGAGACAATAGATAGCTGGATAAAGGGCCCCTACAAGAAGTACCGAGAAAGATACTCTCTGGAATTAGTGCCTGCCGACGAGAATGTGATAGGTCTTCCTGGGAGGGATTCGACATTTCAAGAGAGTGGGCTGGTGACAATCCCTCCCATACCTCATGGAATCCCACCGGTGAAGGACGATGAGGGCGGTGAAGTGAAGCTTGGACGGGTGAATCAGAAGCATTTAGTGCCTGTCGTAGCCTGTCTAAGGAAATTCGGCCCGGAACAGTGCATTGTTGCTGGTGAACTCAACAGTACCATTTACGACGAGAGATTCCTGGCAACGCTTGAAGATGAACTAAGGCTTGCCACCGGTTGGACACACGACGGGGTCCTTCCCTACCGCACACAGATCGTTTGCGGGCCAGTTGTGATGATTAGGAAAAACGGAGATCGTGACAGAATCAAACGCACGGTTCTACCGGAATTGATCAATAACCCAGATGTGGATGTCTTTTGCTCACTTACGCGCCAGCCGGAGCACTTCAGACTGGCCCCGATGGCAGTATACTGGGAAAGGTGGCATCGCCCAAACGAGCCAGAACGTTGGGCGCACAAATCGTATTATGATCCGGAGACCCTAGTGCGTTTTCAGAAGAAGAAGATCGCAATCCTAACAGACAAGAAGAATGTTAAGCCCGTTGAGACTCTCGCAAAAATGAAAGAGTGTTTTGTTTTCATGACTGCCGAAGAACTCAAGGTGGTTTTGAAGGCAGATCACGATAACTATCCCGAGGACGAGATGCATTTTGATAGCCTCAAGAAAAAGGAAGTTTTGCAAATCGCGAAAGACGAAGGAATAGACCTTAACTGAAGTTCCCATGCAAATGATATACAATCAGGGCTTCTCGGCAAGTCTCAGGATTCCCCTCTCGGTGCCGGCTGCCGAAGGATAGTCCGCCCCCCCATCACCTCCGGGGCATCAACTGGCGGGCGATGACGATTCGTTGCATCTCGGAAGTACCTTCGAACAATTCAGTGACACGGGCATCGCGGTACAATCGTTCGACGTGGTACTCGCTGCAATAACCATAACCACCCATCACCTGCACGGCTGAGTGCGTCACTTTGGTCGACATCTCAGAGGCGAATAGTTTGGCCTGTGCCCCGGCCATGGTGTACGGCTCACCCTGGTCTTTCAACCAAGCCGCCTTGTAGACAAGATTGCGCGCCGCCTCAACCTGTACCGACATATCGGCCAAGTGAAATTGAATCGCCTGAAAAGCCGCCAACGGTTTGCCGAACTGTTCACGCTCCTGCGAGTACTTGACGGCCAACTCCAGTGCCTCCTGAGCGATCCCGACGGCCATGGCGCCGACACTGATCCGTCCACCATCGAGCGTCGACATAGCAATCTTGAACCCCTCCCCTTCTCTTCCAAGCAGGGCGTCTTTGGGCACTTTGCAGTCTGCGAAGATCAACTCGGAAGTCGGCGAGGCTTTGAAACCCATCTTTTTTTCATTGGTGCCGATCTCGAACCCCTCAGTATTGCGATCAACCAGGAAAGCGCTGATCGCCTTGGGTCCGCCGCCCTTTTCCTTGATCGCAAAGACCAGACAGTTGTCGCACATCGAACCCATCGTGATGAATATCTTGGTGCCGTTGATAACGTAGCCGTCGTCGGTCTCCTGGTAGGTAGTGGTAAGCGAGGCGGCATCGGAACCGGCGCCCGGCTCAGATAGGGCGAAGGCTCCTATGTACTCACCCGTGCAGACGGGCGGGAGATACTTCTGCTTCTGTTCTTCGGTGCCGTGCTTCACCAACGGAAAACCATAGAGCGAATTGTGCAGCATGACCACCCCGCAATGCGACGGACAACCGCGCGACAATTCTTCGCTGGTCACCATGTAAGAGACGGCATCCATCTCACCGCCACCGTACTGTTCCGGCAGTGTGATGCCCATCAGGCCGAGTTCGCCCATCTCCTTGAGCAGATCACGATCTATTCGCTGCTCGGCATCGAACTCTTCGGCCTTTGGTTTCAGTTTCTTCTCGGTAAAGGTGCGCGCCACTTCCTGGACGGCCAGGTGATCTTCATTCAGTGCAAAGTCCATATCACATCCTGTCTGCTTCGCTATTGCATAAACTTAAGCGGGAGTCTAAGCGACTCCCGCTTGCAGGTCAAACTAAAACGGACAGGTAAATTATCGGGATGTTACTGGCCGACAAACTCCGCTTTGCGTTTCTCCAGAAAGGCGTTAGTGCCTTCCTTTTTGTCTTTGGTAACGCAGATTCCGGCGAACAGAGCAGCCTCGTGTTCACACCCGGCGTCGAGTGTGACATTGCAGCCGCGATTGATCGCTTCCTTGGCCGCCGCGACAGCCAGCGGCCCGCGCGAGGCAATCTTCTGCGCCATCTCCATGGCCTTGTCCATCAGCTCGTCCGGAGGATGGACTTCATCGACCAGCCCTATCCGGTAAGCCTCGTCGGCTGGATAGATATCACCGGTGAAAATCCACTGCTTGGCCTTGCCGAACCCGACCAGCCGGGTCAGCCGCTGGGTGCCGCCATAGCCCGGAATGATTCCCAGCGATACTTCCGGTTGACCCAGTTTGGCTTTGGCCGAAGCCAGACGAATGTCACAAGCCATAGCAATCTCACAGCCGCCGCCGAGAGCAAAACCGTTGACGACCGCAATGATCGCCTTGGGTAGCTTTTCCATCTTGAAAAGCAGCGACTGACCGCGATCACACTTAGCCCGTCCACTGATCACATCGCAGGTGGCCAACTCACCGATATCGGCACCGGCCACGAATGCCTTCCCCTCGCCGGTGAGAATGACGCAGCGGATGTCATTGTCGGTGGCGATGTAATCGAAACAGGCGTGCAGGTCGGCGATCGTTTCATCGTTGAGTGAATTGAGCACTTCTGGTCGACTGATCGTGACGATGCCGACACCGTTTTCTTTGTCCAGTTTGATATTCTTATAATCCATGACACCTTCCTGCTACTTGCTGTAATCGTAGAAGCCGCGCCCGGACTTGCGACCGTGATAACCAGCTTTTACCATCGCCTTCAACAGAGGCGGTGCTGCGTAGTGATGCAGCTTAAACTCGGCGAACAAAATTTCGGCAATGAAATAGGTGGTGTCAAGGCCGACAAAGTCGGTCAATTCAAGCGGTCCCATCGGATGGCCGCAACCCAGTTTCATACCGGCATCGATATCCTCTTTGGTGGCCACACCATCCTGGAGGGCGCGGATGGCATCGAGCAGGTAGGGCACCAACAGACGGTTGACCACAAAACCCGGGGTATCCTTGCACGACACGACTACCTTGCCGACTTTTTCTCCGAACGCCTTGGCCGATTCAAAAGTGGCGTCGCTGGTGGCCACAGTCTTGACAACTTCGACCAGCTTCATTACCGGCACCGGGTTGAAAAAGTGCAGTCCGCAGAACTGACCGGGTCGATCGGTAGCAGCGCCCATCTCGGTTATCGATAGTGACGATGTATTCGAAGCAAAGATAGCATCCTTCTTGACGATGCCATCGAGCGTCTTGTACAGCTTGATCTTTTCATCGAGGTTTTCTACAATCGCCTCGATCACCAGATCACAGTCGGCCATGTCGTTGACATCGGTGGTCGCTTTGATTTTGTCAAGCACCGCTTTTTTACCGGCTTCATCCAGTTTGCCTTTGTCGACCGCTCGCGAAAGTGATTTGTTGATCCGTCCCATTCCCTTTTCCAGGAATTTGTCTGCCACTTCCATAGCGACGACATCGATACCCGCTTTGGAGGCGATCTCGGCGATTCCCGTTCCCATCAGCCCCAGACCGCAGATGCCTAGTTTCGTGATTGCCATGTTATCTCCCTTCGTGCAGTAAAACGATAAACTATCCAATGTGATGGCCGCTGGAAAGCGGCCGGTGATTTCCTGTTTTGTTCTCGTGAATGGGTGGCATGAGCCAACTGCTCTTGCCTACGTGCGAACCTACTCAAAGGTTATAATCGAGCGGAGGCCCGCCCCCTTTCTGAGATGGTCGAAGGCATCATTGATATCATCCAATGAAAAACGAGCCGTGACCAATTCCTTGACCTTGATCATCCCCAGTCGGCACATCTCGATCAGTTTGGGATAGTCGACCGGTCGACAACCCAGTGAGCCGACAATCTCCATCTCGTGAAACATGATCTTCCCGGCAAAAAGCGAAATGTTCTCAGCGCTGTAACCCAACACCACCAATCGTCCGCCAACGCGCAACGAGGCAAAGGCGGTTTCGATAACTTTGGCGTTGCCGATAGCTTCGATGGCAATGTCGGCCCCACCGCCGGTCATCTTCTTGACCGTCTTGGGCCATTTTTCATCTTCTTTGGGATTGATGACAGCCTTCGCGCCGAGTTTTTTGGCCCACTCAAGTTTTTCCTCTGAGATATCTACCGCGATCACGGCACCGCCGACGGCTGCAGCCATCTGCACCAAATTGATGCCGACACCGCCGCAACCGATCACCACCACCGAGTCACCCGGCTTGACCTGCGCCCGGTTGACAATGGCATGGTAAGGCGTCGAGATAGCATCGGCAATGATGCATCCTTCGACAAGCGGTATCTCTTTTGGCAGATGGAAAGTGTCTTTGGCCGGTGCCAGTAAGTACTCAGCGTAGGCGCCGTCGACATTGTTGCCGAACATGATCATGCTGTCGCAAATATTCTCACGCCCGGTGCGACAGGCACGACAGTTACCGCATGTGTATACCGCCGGCAAAAGAATATTGTCACCTTCTTTGAAACCGTCGACCCCTTCGCCCATACCGGCTACGGTGCCCGAGGGTTCGTGGCCGAGGATCAGTGGTGGTTTCTTGAATGTCGGAACGCCGTGGTCGATGTAACCGATGTCGGTGTGGCAGACACCGCAAGCCGCTGTCTTTATCAGCAACTGTCCGGGTCCGGGAGTGGGCGTGGGAACTTCTTCAATTTTCAGAGGCTGTTTCGGTCCATGAAAAACGGCGGCCTTCATTACAATCTCCTTTTGTCACCACAGTTAGCGTGAGCGCCTTAATGGATAATACAATCCGGTCTACTCGTCAACTGATTCGTAAAGATCGTCGTCAAGCGGCTTGCCGGTGGGTCGGGTGAATATCATAACGGAAGAGTCGTTGGCGTCTTCGAAACATATCGTGCAGCCATCGCATCCGAGTTGTTGGACCGGGACTGTCTTGGTTTCAAATCCCAGCGTCCGGTAGTTGTCAATCGCTTCTTCCAGCCGCACGCCTGAGGCTGTGAACTGCTGGGTCCAGCCTTCGGCCTTGAGTTTTTCGATCAATTCAGTGCTCATAATCTACCGGTGTCGAAACCTCGCATTGCGACCCCTTCGGGGCAGGGGTCTCGACCTATGTCCTCCATTCAAGTTCCGCGACTTAACCCATCGACTTCGCTCAGGCTGACAGTAGGGCTGCCGTTCTTTTTCCCTCTTGAGAGGGCTGCCCGAAGGGCGGGGTGTGTTTCTTCTTCTAATGATCCCAGTAACACACTCCTGAATCCCCTCTCAAGAGGGGAGCAAGACGCACCTGCAAAACGTTTGTCATACTGGCGAAGGCCGGTCTCTTGTAGGTCAGGTCCTTTACGGACCTGACTCAATTGTCAGGACCACAAGGGTCCTGACCTACCTCATACTGTCATACAAACGGACCCCATCAGGGGTGGCACCCTCAAAGTTCTTTGGGGGTGATTCTTCTTCTGAAGGATTCCCGTCCCAAACAAGGTTTGAGACGGCCACCCGAAGAGAAGACTGGATGCCGGATCAAGTCCGGCATGACAAGGTTGAGGCATGTCACTATTAGAACAACTCATCATCAAGGTCGTTACCGGTCGGCAAGCTGCCGTGTTTCTGCAAATGCTGCGACAACATTTCTGACTCGCGCTGAGTATACATCTGATGTGGTTCAAAACTCAGGAAATCAGCATCAAATCCATCTTGTAGCTTCTCGTCGGCGAGAGCCTGCATGTTCTCCGCACCGGCAACCAGCACAACGTTTTTATCATGGTCGTAAAGCAGCAACACACCCGCCTCAGTCGGCACGGTTGCCACGCCGTCCTGGTTGAACTTGTCGAGCCCCTCCGGCGGCGATTGAACGGCCGGGACCTTCAGCCTGAGATCACAGCGGCTGCATCGTGACGCCTGCGCAACGGCGGTGGTATCGTCGTAACCTTGTTCGATCTCATCGAATCCGTCCCGCTTCTCCACCAGCAGACAGTGTGGTGACTGAAGAGATGTGGTTGCATGTTGTGATGCCGCCGGGTCTTTGTCGGCGGCAATGCCATAGGCAGGCAATTCACCGTCGCCTCCGAGATAGCGGTCGACCGCCTGGGCGACCAGACGACCTGCCTCGACCGCCGCGACCACCGATGACGGTCCCGACACGTTGTCTCCTCCTGCAAATACGCCTTCGCGTGAAGTCATGCTGTCCAATGGCGACACCTCAATGGTTCCTTTAGTCGTGACACCAAACTTCGCCAGAGTCTCTACGCGCTGGCCGATAGCAGCCACTACATGATCGACCTGCATCTCTGTGGTCGATCCTTCAATCGGCACCGGCGAACGTCGGCCAGAACTGTCTGCTTCACCCAGTTGCATCTTTTGCAATGTCACACTCAGGTGCCCATTCTCTTTTTTGACACCAACTGGGCCGTGCAGAAAACGCATTTCAATGCCTTCGGCCAGCGCCTCGTCGATTTCGTTTTCATAGGCCGGCATCTCATCGCGAGTGCGACGATAGACAATCGTCACTTTGTCCGCCCCCAAACGACGGGCCGAGCGAGCGACATCGGTGGCCACATTGCCGCCGCCGATCACAGCTACCCGTCCCGAAAGATCGATCTTCTCACCGTCGTTGATTCGTTGCAAGAGTTCGAGTCCATCTTGTGCGATGTCCTCCTGCTGTGAACCTTTGGCCAGGGCCACCGAGCGGGCTGCTCCTGTCGCCCAGAATACAGCGTCGAAACCGGACAGCTCATCCGGCGAGTCAATCGGTGACTGCGGATGAAAGGTAACGCCCAGGTCGAGGATTGCCTGGGTCTCGATCTGCAGTGCTTCTTCCGGTAAACGGAATCTGGGGATACCATATCTTAACATCCCGCCGGGTTTTTTCATACGGTCGTACAGGTCTACCTGGTGTCCCGACAATCTTAGGTAGTAGCTCGCCGTCAACCCGGCCGGTCCGGCCCCAACAACCGCGACCCTCTTGCCTGATTGGTCTTTCAGCACCAGCTGACTCTTCCAATGTCCATCATCATGGTCGGCGGCGAATCTCTTGAGAGAACGAATAGCCACCGGCTCATCCCAGGTCTTGCGACGGCAGCCCTGCTCGCATGGGTTGTAACATACCCGGCCCAGAATACCGGGGATAGGCGCTTTCTCACGAATGACCGCGACCGCTTCGCCGTAGCGCTTCTGGGCCACCAGCCGGACGTACAAGGGTACGTCGATCTCGGCCGGACAAGTGGCGCGACAGGGTACCACCGCATCCTCCTTGCGATCACTCTCAAACGGTTTGTCCATCATGGCGCCGGTGGGGCATACTTCAATACAGAGACCGCAGAAGATACAGCCGGATTCTTTCAGCCTGCCGGATTTCGGTATCGCAACCGGTCGTCCGAATTCTTCGGTGAGCTTGAGCGCATCGACCTTCTTGACATCGCGACAGGCGCGGATACAACGGGTGCAGGCAATACAGAGATTGTAATCGAAGTTATAGAACGGTTCGTCGAGTACTTTTGGCAGCCCGTCCGACTTGTAACGCGGAGTGAAATCGGGGATACCGATATAGGCGGCGACGTCCTGCAGTTGGCAGTTTCCAAACAGCGAACAACATCGTTCCGGCACTTCAACATTCTGGGTACAACTGGTTCGGGTGCACCCCTCGGCGTCGGAGCATGTCAGGCATGCGTGGGGGTGGGTGGTGAGTATTTTGGCGAGACTTCTTTGTCGCGCTTCCCTGATCTGAACGCTGTCGGTCGTCACTTCGCTGACCGTATCCGAGGCAATCCGGCAGGCGCGCACCGGTGATGCATCGCCGTTGACCTGTACCACACAGAGACCGCAACCGTCGTCGTCGCACGCCGGTAAAGCCGGATGATGACAAATGTGCGGGACATAAATGTCATTATCCAACAGGGTCGAAAGAAGACTCTGACTACCAGGTGCCTCTAGTTGTTTGCCGTCGACGATCATGCTACCACGAGTGGCTGATAGCGTTCTGCGGACAAACCTCTACGCACGGCAACGGCGGCGGATCGGAAGCCGGTTTGCACTCTGAGCAGACATAGGCCAACGAACGCCTATGTTCCTCCACGACCGCCGCCACCAGGTCGTCGTAGTCGTCCTCTATGATGTCAAAGACATCCTGCGGACAGGTATCGACACAGTTATGGTCGGTGCATTTCAGACAACCTTCGGTTTCGATGGCGATGTAATAATCCCCGGACCCGTCGGTGTATCCGTAGTTCGCCTTCATACTATCTTTCTCCGCTTTGGTACTTCCATACTACACTGAGCGGCCTTACTTGGCAACAGTTTTGGCCTGACGCTTCTCGTACAAGGTTTTGGCGAACAGTGCCGCTCCCAGGGCGCCGGCGATCTGAGAATCGAACTTGGTCTGAATTGCGTTTACCCCGAGAATCTTCTCCAGCCTTTGAACAACTCCTCGGTTCTTGGCGATGCCGCCGGTAATGAAGAACTTCTCCTGCATCCCGACCGACTCCAACAGAGATGCCACCCGCTGAGCCATAGCCGAACAGTATGCGGCCAGCACTCTTGATTTCGGCCAGCCGTCTTTTAACAAGGCCATCGCTTCGGATTTGGCAAACACGACGCAGGTCGATGACACCGGCGGCGGTTCTTCTTCGACCTCAAACGACAGGTCACCTATCTCGGTGATTGGCACTTCCAGGAGGTCGGCCATGACTTCCATACCGCGCCCGGTACCGGCGGCGCACTTGTCGTTCATCTTGAAGTTGGTTACTTTGCCTTTTTCATCGCAGTGGATAGCCTTGCAGTCCTGTCCGCCCATATCGAGAATGGTTCGCACATCATTGCCGGCCATAAAATTGGCCCCGCGTGAATGGCAGGCTATCTCAGTGACTGCCTTGTGCGCAAAGGGTACATTAACCCGTCCATACCCGGTCCCAACGACAAACTTGAGATCCTCGATAGTCAGGCCGGTACTTTTAATGGCGCCGTCAAGGGCGCGACGGGCCGAGTCCGGTGAGTTGGAGCCGGTGCGAGCGTTGTTGAAAGCATAGAGTTCACCATCGACACATATAACCGCCTGCGAGGAAACCGATCCGACATCGATCCCGGCCGTTACGATGTCACCCTCGCGCCAGTCTTTGTTTTCATCGCGCCAGTTATACTCGGACCAGCGCCAGAATTCCTGTTTGTTTTCAGTCATCAATCGTTCTTGCTCCTTTCGACGGCCACCAGGGCAGCGCCCAGAGCGCCAACATACTCTCTGTCTTGGGGTATGACAATCTCGCATTCGAGAGTCCGTGTGAGCGAATCGACAAACCCAGGGTTATATGCCACGCCACCGATCAACGCGACTTTCTGCTCCAAGCCCACTCTTCGTACCATCGAAGCCACTCGGCTGGCTATAGCATCGTGCACGGCGCGTGAGATGTCCTCTTTGGGCGTCTCGGCATGCAACAAAGACACCACTTCCGACTCGGCGAAAACGGTGCACTGGGCGTTCATAGGGATTGTCCTGGTCGACTCAAGTGACAACTTGCCGAACTCGTCAAGAGTGACCTCCAGGGCGCGCGACATCGACTCGGCAAACGACCCGGCGCCGGCGGCACACTTTTCATTCACCGCAAAATCGACCACTTTTCCTTCACCACTCACTTTGATGCCGCGTCCTTCCTCGGCGCCGACATCAATCACCGTGCGCGCCTCGGGTACGGCGTGCACAGTACCAACCGCGTCGGCGCCCACTTCGGTAACCTGGCTGTTGGCCTGCTCCACTGCCTTGCGACCGGCCCCGGTGGAAACAATCTGCGCGATGGTCGACGCATCGATCCCAGCCTTCTCGACGGCTGCCCCAAGAGCCATGGCGGCTGATTGGGCTTGGTCAAAACCGGTCGCGGTGACTGCTTTGCCGATAACGGCTCCATCTTTGAGAACGACTACCTTAATCGTCTTCGAGCCTACGTCAATTCCAGCAGTAATCATCATACCTCCTGTCGTCTTCAATTGTAAGTGTTGCCAACCTCGCCAGGTCTGTCATGCCCGCGAAGGCGGGCATCCACTGGCCGGTCTTAACGGATGGATTCCCGCCTGCGCGGGAATGACAAGCATCGCCCCAGGCCTGCACTTCTGTTTCTGACGCGGTGTGATTCAACAATCCTCTACTCCTCCTGCAACATTGTGTGGGCGGCGGATGTCCTCATCTGCCTCTTTGCTTCGACTGCGCTCAGCATGACATGGAACGACGCACGAGGACGTACACCACGCACACTACTACGCCTCTTGCAACATCTCGATATCGAGGGTTTCCATAAACGAATCAATCCGTGCCATAACGCGCTTCTCGTCGAATTCACGTTCGTCACCCATGTTGCCCTCGAAAGTCATCACCGGCACACCGGCCTCGGCGATACCCAGGCGGTTTTCCATGATACCGCACGAAAGACCCTCGCAACCACGGTTCAGATGCAGCATGACACCGTCTACCTCCCACTGTTTGCAAATTTGCAGCATCATCTTGGTCTTCAGGTTGGGATCATAGAAATGCTGCCACTCCGGCTTGGCCAGATTCCAGTCGGCCAGCAGGCGAAGGGCCTGATCGCGAGTGGTGATCTCCTCACCTTTCTGCATCGGCGTCGTGCGTGGACCCCAGGTGCCGTCCGGTTTATCTTCCCAGATTCCGATCAGCCCGAAGGTGTATAGCGAACCGATCGACACCGCGCCGAACTTCTCAAGATAGCGAAAGACTTTCAAAAATCCCCAAGGCGGTTGCGTGTCGGACATAAGGCGGCAGCGTTCGTTGGGCACGGCCGCGATTTGGTTGTCGATTCGGTATTGCACCTCGTCGCGCAGTTCTTCGTAGAAATCGGCAATCTCCCCGGAGTGCTTGGATAAAGTACCGTGCACGTAAAGCGAGTACATCGTTTTCTCGTCCAGCGGCGCCGGCCTGGCCATGTTGAGATAGCAGACTTCAGCCCAGGCCGCGGTTGAGCGGAACTCATTCTTGACCGCCTCGATCAGCAGTTCGTCCTGGTACTTGCGGCCGGTTGTTTTCTCCAGCCATTCGATGGATTCATGCATCTGGTTGACGACGAACATCAAACGGTTCTCATCGACATCTTCGTAGGGACCCACCGATACATCGATGCAGAAATACGGAATCTTTTTGTACTCGGCCACGTGCTGATACCACTTGCCGTGACTGCAACAAATATGATCCTGGAAACAGAAATCGGGCTTGGGATACTCGCCGCCGAAGGCATACTTGTTCAAGTACATCGAGCCCCAGTAGTTGCGCATGTAACTGCAAAGGTCACGCGCCCAGCCTTTGGCTTCGGCTGCTTCCATACATTCCATCGAGAGCTTTTTGTCGAAGGCAATCGAGGCGCCATAAGGTTCGCCGGTGATATTGTAAACGTCGCGACCCAGCCCGGCCGGGATAGCATCGAACGCCCAGGCTCCCCCGGTCCAGCGCAGCCCGCCGTTTTTGTGTGCCTCCTGGTAATCCTGGTAGTACTTCAGCCTGAGTTCTTTGGCCTTGGTCCAACTCTCAAGCGGTGCGGTTTTGTATTGGGCCATATAGTCATCATCCTCTCTATCAAAACAGTTCTTCTTCGCCAACCATCTCAAGGAATGCTTCGACCCGGATGCGCATGGGACCGAGCGGCACGGTTACATCGAATTCCAAAAACAGAGTGGGAAAACCGTTTTCGTTCAGAAACTCCTTAAGCGGCGGCATATCGCATTCGTGCGGATCGCAGAACTTCTGTTGAATCAGTAACACACCGTCGACATTGAAATCCCTGGCCATCTGCAAAATGTGCGGAAAGCGCGTGCGCTCCTCCCAATCCTTGGTGGGACAGGCGGGGCGGTCGACATAGCGATTGGCGATGTCGTGGACTATGTCGCCCGTAGTATATTCAATCGAGTTCCAGAAATAGCGCGATCCGGTGCAGTGATCATCGGTAACAATAGTCGCGCCGACCGACTCGACCATCTTGACAAATTCGGTATCGTCGTCCTCAGATCCGACCAGCATCAGACGCGCACCGGTTTCACGGTCGAGAGTACGCTCCTTCAACATCGGCAGAATCCGTTTCAATTCGGCGTTGTGCTCTTTCTTGTCGACAAAGAACGACGAAGCCACCATCACCATCGCCTCCAACCCTGTCACGGCTGGATTGGGACCCTTGCGCAGATTGTAAACTTCGTGGGCAAGGACACGGCTCTCGTTGTACAGTTCGGATGCTTCTTTAAGTGCCTCATCGGTGATCTTGCGACCCGACCATTCCTCCAGCGAAGCGCGAAACTTGCCCAGTTCCCCCCTCAGATATTCGCGCGAGTGCTCAGTCTGCACTTTGTTGGGCATGTACAGATAGTAGGCGTAATCGACCGGCACATGGTTGCGCCATGATGTGAACGACTGCCTGAGATGCAAACAGGACTGGGCCAGCATGATCCCCTTCATGTAATTGAAACGACCCTTGAGACCCTGGGCCAGAACATCGCGACAAAACGGACAGTACATGCCGAAAATATGCGGCTCGGTGACATCCTGCGGCTCGTGCGAACCGAGCATCCGAACCGGCAGATGACCGTTGGCGTAAATCAACTCCTCCGGTGCATAACTGCAAAAACAACCAACCACCTCACCGTCGTTCTTGCTCAACCAATCGCGCGCGTAGTCGTGACGCTTGTCGTACCATTCAAAGAATTGTGAAAACATAAACCTCCTGATATCCTTATGCGGTCTGTATTCCGTTGTGATGCGCCATCATGCTTCCGTTCCGCTGGGTCCTGATTTCGCGATGAGCGAGATTGTGACCCGGCGGTCCAAATCTCGCATAAAAAACGAGGACCAGCCACGGTACCGTCATTGCAAGGCGCGCCTTGCGTGCCGCGGCAATCTCATCCAATGTCATCCTGAGCGCAGTCGAACAGTGGGCCTTCAATTGCTCGTAAGATTGCCGCCCCCGGCGAAACGCGGGGTCGCTCACAATGACGGGAAAGCCGCTGTGTTGTGCCCGTGTGATCTTCAGATCGCGCCGGGGTGGGTATGCTGTCATTGACTTGTGACCGAGTCTGAAGACTCGATCACCACAACGCAATGAACCGTTTCGCCTCATCACGACACCTTTATTCCATTCAAGTAAATCTTCAAGAGTTGATCGGACAGTTTACTGATATCTGAATTCTTGTCGGCATCATACCAGGTGTAGACCCAGTTGAGCGAACCGTACAAGAACAACGCCGCCATATCGGCATCATGCCTGCGCCCGTCGAGATTCTCAGCGACCACTTGGCGTACCAAACGGTAGTACTTGCGGCGGACGTTTAGCACCTCACGGTAGTACTTGCCCGACAGCGATTCCATTTCGTGCACACACACTTTCAGGTCATCCATGTTTTCGACAAAGAACTCAAAATGGTTGTCGACCACGGCGCGCAGGCGAGCCTCATTTGTCTCGCACGATTGCAGCCGCTGCTCCAACGTATCGTGTAACGTCGAGAACGTGTGATGCTGTAATGCGTACAACATTTCATCTTTGTTGGTGAAGTAGTAATAGATACCTGACAGATTGATCTTTGCACGGGCGGCAACATCGCGCACCGAAGCGCCTTCGAAACCATCGCGGGCGATCACATGCGATGCTGCTTTGAGAATAGATGCCAGTCGTTTTTCGTACTGGCGGTTTCGTCGAGCCGGTGCGTTAGCGGTTTTGATTGCCGGTAGCATGGTTCTGTGTCCAATCGTCAAATTAAATCGAACGTTCGTTCTAATTATACTATGTTATCGACAGAGGGGTCAAGAGAAAAATGTGGTTGAAATTATCCTAATTGAAACCCGATTTCATTTGGGCGTGGTGGGCCGAGAGTAAGAGAAAGACTACTGCTATGGGTGGCCGTCTAAAACCTTGTTTGGGGCGGCGGGTGGCCCGGACTTGCCCCGGGTTTCATTCTTTAGTAGGGCGGGCCCGTCCTCGAACTGACCGGCAGAACTAAACTACCACGCAAAGCGCGTGATGTCGAAACCACAGGGGTTTCGACCTACGGTTTGGAGACGGGAGAAGATCACCCCCAAACCGGGTTTGAGGGTGCCACTCACCACACCAACAGCGGCAGAACCGCTAATCTTCCACCGCGGACTCCCTACAAGAGAAAAGCCCAACCTCACGACTTAACGCAAGGCGTGGTTTCAAAGGCGCGAAGCGCAAAAAGTGATTTATCACCCCTCAGAAACAGCTTGTGTTTTGAAACGGCAGAGCCTACATTCTCAAGTCAGTAATTAGGTAAATGGATGCACACAGTCCCTGTTTGACACTTCGACCCGGGCTGGTGCCTGAAAAGTTAACGGATAGTGGCAAAGCCACAGGAGAAGGGGAATCTCGATGAAGTTTGATGATTCTTTGGAAAACGACATTGTCATCCTGGATGTCTCGGGCAAAATCATGGGCGGCGAAGAAACTACCATGTTCCACGGCAAGCTCCATGAGTATATCAACCAGAACAAAAAGAACATCGTGGTCGATCTCTCCAAAGTCGACTGGGTAAACTCTGTCGGACTGGGGATGCTGATTTCCGCCCTCACAACCGTCAAAAACTCGGGCGGCCGGCTGGTACTGGCCAATATCACCAAAATCGAGTCGATCCTGACTATTACCCGCCTGATCAGTGTTTTCGAGCACTACGACAGCCGCACCGAAGCGCTCCAGTCGTTCGCATAGCAGCGTTCCCGAGCAAAGCGATTATCGAAAGCCCCCCGTCGGGGGCTTTTGTTTTGGCATACCTGCCCGTAAATCCAGGTGGTGTTGGGCCTCGGGTGGCACCCTCAAACTCGGTTTGGGGGTGGTTCATGCGAATTCCCGCCCCAAACAAGGTTTGAGGCGGCCACCCACCGGCTGTCAGGCGAGTCGTCTTACAGCATTAGCTGCCGACAAAGGCGGGTCCACGCCGCGGCGCGCAGGCGAAGACGGACCCACCCTACGAGAAACGTCCGAAATTTCAATTAATTACTAATTTCTTAGTTTTTCGCCAACCGAAATGAAACTATGCGATCATGGGTGCGTAATGACTTGGGTAGATTAGTTAATTTGTTACTAGGTTCTCCGCTGCGATGCGCAACAGCGAGGACCAGGGACGCGTCAGAGGGTTTCAATTTGTTTCGCAGGGTTGTGCTGTCCAATAGTGAGATAGACTTCTTGACAGGAGGTAAAAGACGTGAGAACTTGGATTCTCCTCTGTACAACCGCTGCGCTGTTATGCGCACTCTTCACGACCACCGTATTTTCCGACACAGAACCGACCGATAAAGACAAAAATGACGATGTCCGTATCATGCGGGCGGTTCGAATCAATCCCCATGCTCCATCGATTGACGGCAAACTGGATGATGAAATCTGGAAGAGTGCCAAGATTGAAAAGGTGACGGGATTTCTGCAGATGGAACCCGACGAAGGTGAAACTGCAACTGAGTCAACGCTGGTGGCAACGGTTTATGACGACGAAGCTATTTACTTTGCGTTCTGGTGTTTCGACTCAGAGCCGGAGAAAATTAAACAGCAGATGGTCAGGCGCGATCGATGGTCGGAGGCCGACTATGTTAGAGTCCGGCTGGACCCCTACCATGATCATCAAACCGGGTATGAGTTTCGGCTGAACGCTTCGGGCGTCCAGCGTGATTTCAGAATGTTCGATGACGTCAACATGGATCAATCCTGGGATGGAATCTGGGAGGGTGAAGTGGCTATCCATCCATGGGGATGGGCGGCCGAATTCAAGATTCCGTATCATAATCTCAGATTCACAAAGAAAAACGAACATGTTTGGGGTGTAAATGTCACTCGATATATAAGTCGCAAGGCCGAAGTTGACTGGTGGGAGTTCTCACCCTCGACCGAGGGTGGGTCGGTATCGCAGTTTGGGCATCTGGAAGGGATCACCGGTATTGAGCCGGTTCGTCAGTTACAGGTTTTACCATACGCGGTATCCAAATTTCAGACCGAGCCGAGTCATCTTGGCAACCCGAACGGGCGGGACATGCTGGGTGATGTCGGCTTCGATGTGAAGTATGGTATTTCGTCGAACCTGACTCTTGACGCCACGATTAATCCAGACTTTGGACAGGTGGAACTGGACCGTCCGGTGTTGGACCTGTCACCGTTCGAGACTTTCTTCAGCGAGAAACGTCCGTTCTTTATCGAGGGCTCCGATCTGTTCAGTACGCGATTCATGTTGTTGAATTCGCGCCGTATCGGGCGAGCTATCACCGGCGGCGTTGACGATGACGATCTTGATGTGTACACCGACTATCCCGAAACAGCGACTATCCTCGGTGCGGCAAAAATCACCGGTAAACTCTCCGGCGGGACCTCGCTGGGATTTCTCAATGCCGTAACAAAGGAAGAGAGCGCCGATTACCTGACGGTCGACGGTGAAGAACGAACCGGCGTGGTCGAGCCGTCGGCCAACTATAGCGTCTTGCGGGTCAAACAGGATCTGCTGTCGAACTCATACGTCGGTGTCCTTGTGACCACGACCAGCCAGAAGACACGCACCCCGGCCACCACCGGCGGCCTGGACTGGCAACTTTATACCAACAACGGCACCTGGGGATTCGGCGGCCAGACCGTGTTCAGCCGTAATTCCGGTGAGCCGGTAGGCTTTGGAATGGCGGTCGAGCTTCAGAAAGCGGCCGGCAAACACTGGCGCGGTTCCATCGGGGGGACGGTCAAGGACCAGAACCTGTATATAAACCGGATGGGGTACACCAGCCGCAACGATATACGCTCCTTCTATGGTTGGCTTCAGTATCGCACTCAGGACGACTGGTTTGTCTTCCGTAACACCTACCACAACATGAATATCTACGCCGGTTGGAATTATGCCCGCGACAATATCGATAAAGGCTGGAATTACAATTTCTACCTGGATTTTATTAACAACTGGAGTCTCGGCGGCGGGCTCAGCCAAAGTATTGACGATTACAGCGATTGGGAAACGCGCGGCATGGGACTCTGGGAGCGCCCAAAGTCATGGAGCTGGTGGGCGTCGCTGCATACCGACGGTCGTAAGAAAGTCTCTTTCAGTCTCAATCCGGGCAGTGGTCAGTCTCGCTTTGGATCCTGGTGGGCGCACTATACCGGCGTTGAATTCCGACCTACAGCCAATATGGAATACGGCCTGGGTGTCAACATCCTGAAGGACAACGACCAGAGACGATGGGTGGGTAACCCGGTGGATTCCATTACAAACGAAGAGGTAACGTTGTTTGCCGACCTCGATCAAACACGGGTCACACTGAATGTCAGTGCCAGTTTTATGCTGCACAAGAATCTCTCGTGTCAGTTGTCGGCCAACGGCTTGCTGGCCGGGTTGGATTATGAGGACTATCGTCTCTACGAAGGCGGCAACCAGTATAGTGCTGTCGGTGATTATGGTGGTATTGATGCTCCCAATAGTGACTACAATTACTCGTCGCTCAACTCGACGCTGCTGATGCGATGGGAGTACCTGCCGGGCAGTACGCTGTATTTTGTCTGGACACGTTCGCGTCCGGAAGTCGACGATACGGTCAATGACCTTAACCTGTCTCGCGATTTCGATCGTTTCTTCTCTGAAGGCGCCTCGAACATATTCTTGGTGAAAGCGAGCTACTGGTTGAACATATAGAAGCCCCACTTCGATGGGAGTAACTGACTCTCAGATGGGGTCGCCTTGTGCGGCCCCTTTTTTGTAGGCTAGCCTACTTTTTCGCACTTCGCGCGCTGACCAAGGCGGGTGGCCCGGACCTTGGGGCTTGTTGCTAAACCCTCAATATCACACGGTGATGTGCTTCGCGATGAAGGTGCTGTCAGGTGACTCGCCTGACAGCCATCGGCGGGTGGCCGTCTCAAACCTTGTTTGGGACGGTGGACAAGCATCTTATTCGCAGGTCGGGGTTGACACTCCCTTGGCAAAGACCTATCGTAGGACATGCCCGACGATAATGGCCAACACAACGCAATCATCGAAACCGACCGGCTGTTTATCCGCAAGGCTTTGTCATCCCAGGCCGACATCGAAATGTATCACAGCCTGTGGACGAATCCTCAGGTGATGACCAATGTCGGTTTTCCCAACGGGCTGAAAACATCGCGAGAAAAAATCGCCGAACAAATCGCCGACCAGAGTCCATCCGAATACGAGTCATTGCTGGTTGTAGTATTGAAGGACTCAGCCACCCCAGTCGGGGAATGCAGGCTGTATCGGCCCGACGACAAGGGTATTTCGCGCACAGATGTTAAACTGCTTCCCGAGCACTGGGGGAATGCCTACGGTGTGGAAGTCAAACGAGGCCTGTTGGAGTACTTATTCACACACACCGACTGTGTGGCGGTCCAGGGTGATCCCAACAAGAGCAACGTTGCGTCGCAGAAGATGCAGGAAGCGGTGGGTGGTAAACGAATCGGTGAGGATGTTTATCGCTTCCCGGAGCACATGCGGGATTACACCTGCGATGTGCACTCTTATATCTACATGGTATTTCGAACGGATTGGGAAAAGCGACAATCGTAGGGCAGTCCGCCGCGGCGGACTCTGCTCCTGCCACGGCAGGTTCAATCTCACCCATGCACGCGCCGAAAGATCACCGCGCCGACAGTAAAAGCGGCCACCCCGACACCGATTAGAACCCCCAGCGGCAGAGCCATCTCACTGTAACTAAAGCCGCGCCAGATCGCACCTTCGAGGGCAAGTATCCCCCATTTGACCGGACTGATATGGCTGATGGTTACCATCCAGTTCGGCATCGCCATAAGAGGTACCATACCGCCACCGGTCATTGACATTACCAGCATGATTGCCCAGCCGGCTCCGGCCACCGCTTGCTCGGTCTTGCCGAGGACGCTCATCAGCATCATCAGGCCCGTGAAACACCCGGCGCAGGCGACTACGGCTAAGGCCAGTCGCACCGGGTCGGGCGTACTGATGCCGAAGACCAACTTGGCAAACAGTAATAACAGAGAACAAACCGCTATCGAGAACAAAAAGCAGGCCAGCCCTTTCCCGGCCAGTAGGTGGGCGCGCGACAGCGGCGCCAGACGCAATCGCAAAAGTGTGCCGCGGGTGTGCTCGGACACGATTGATATGGCGAAAGCGGCCGTGCACCCGATTAATGCCCACATGAGTGCCTGTGGAAAAGTGATTTCCCAGGATGACCGCGGGCCGCTCTGTTGACGAACTACTTCTTCAACCTCGATCTTTGGTCCCAAGCCTGTACTCGCCCCGCCGCCACTGTCCGCCGCCGAGCCGCCGGCCAGGACACCGGTGTCGACTTGGCCCATAAACTGCTCGAGGTCTCCAAAGAACCCGGTGAGCACTTCGCGCTGTCCCGCATTCATGTTTGTATCGGACTCAATTTGCTCAACAACGTTCGAGAGGAATCTCTGGGACTTGGATGGGTTGAAAAATCGATCCTGCATCATCGAAAACCAGGCTTCCATCAAGAGACCCTGCAGATATCCACCTTCGGCCTTACGGGCTGGATCAATTCCGACGGTGAGAGTCGTCCCGTTTCCTGCAAACATGTTCTCAAGCGAACCAAAACCGGGGTGAACAATCAGGTAAGCTACCGCCTTGCCGGTGCGTACCAATAAGCGGGCAGAATCGGCATGGGATACAGTAACACGTAGAGCTGAAGAACTGTCCAGGCGAGCCGCAAACGCCGCCGATTGTTCCGACTGCGCCTCATCTACAACTACAATCTTCATCTCGGCACGATTGCCCGAACCGCCGCTGAATATGGCGCCGAAGAACAAAGCCATCATAAGCGGGAAAGCCAGCACCCAAAACAGGCCGAACCGATCCCGCGCGAGCAGGCGCAGGTCTTTGGCGGCAATTATCAACAGCGTTCTCATTGGTCGCGCAGCTTTCTGCCGGTTAGGTTCAAAAACACCGTCTCAAGATTCGGTTGGTCGATGCGCATAGTGACAAAGGACTGACCTTTGGCACTCAAATCGGCAATTGTATCCATGGGGCTGTCTGTTTCTACTCTCAGGTTCAGCCCGTCGAGCGTCCCCGGAAGTCCTGCAGTCTCCTCCGGAGGCGCCGACAATTGAGCATTCACGAAAGAGGGTCCGCCGTGGTTGGTGATCAGGTTTTCAACACTGTCGACGGCCATAATACGACCGTTGTCGATTATGGCAACTCGGTCGCACAGCCGCTCGGCTTCTTCCATGTAATGAGTAGTATAAAGAACGGTGCGTCCCTCGGCTTTGAGTTGGCTGACTTTTTCAAAAATCAGATTACGTGACTGCGGGTCCACACCCACCGTCGGTTCATCGAGCAGCAGCACTTGTGGATCATGTACCAATCCGCAGGCCAGGTTAAGACGTCTTTGCATCCCGCCCGAATATGTTTTGACACGGTCCCGCCTTCGCCCCGTCAGCCCGACCAACTCAAGCGCCCAGTCTGCTCGTGCGCTCAAGGCTTTACCCGACAAACCGTACAGCCGTCCAAAGAAAGCCAGGTTTTCATCGGCTGTTAACTCATCGTATAAAGCCAACGCTTGCGGCGCGATACCGAGTGACCGCCGCACCTGTGTCCGGGTCGGATCGGTAGCACCATCGATCGAGATACCGCCCCGATCGGGTTCCAGCACCCCGGCCAGCATGTTTATCGTCGTGGATTTGCCCGCGCCGTTCGGCCCGAGAAACCCGAACGCTTCTCCCTTGTGTATCTCAAAGGAGATGTCATCGACGGCGGTGATTTCGCCGAAGCGCTTGGTGAGGTTTTCAGCTTTGATCATGGCTTATGTTCGTTTGATACGCTCACTTCTTAACTTGGTTGCGTTGTGGCGAATATAACTGTGCCATGGGCACCAGTCAAACGGGGTCAGAGAAAAAAAGGCAGCTTGCTGCCCCTTTGACGTTGCGTTTGGTCTTGAACCGTTCTTTATTGGCGCCAGGATAGAATGTCAAGTTTTCAGGAGATAAGGACATGATTGCGAAGATTGAGCAGTACTTAGGAGATGATAAGGGCCTACTCAGCTACAAGTGCAAAGGGATACCAAAGGAACGACTGCACTTGCCGGGTACGGATTTTGTAGACCGTGTCGTGGCCCAGTCGGATCGCACCCCGGCCGTGATGCGCTCACTGAATTGGATGTTCACCACCGGTCGCATGAACGGCAGTGGATACCTTTCGATTCTGCCGGTGGATCAAGGCATCGAGCACACCGGCGGCGCATCGTTTGCTCCCAACCCGGATTATTTCGACCCGGCGAAAATCGTCGAGTTGGCTATTGAGGGCGGCTGCAATGCCGTAGCTTCGACCTACGGCGTACTCGGTGCCGTGGCCCGCAAGTATGCCCACAAGATTCCGTTTATTCTGAAACTGAACCACAACGAATTGATGACCTATCCCAATAAGCATGACCAGGTGATGTTCTCCTCGGTCGAGAACGCTTTCAACATGGGCGCGGTCGGTGTCGGCGCCACGATTTACTTCGGTTCGGACAACTCGATGCGGCAGCTTACAGAAGTCACCGAGGCCTTTTCGCAAGCACACGAGTTGGGTATGTTCACGGTCTTGTGGTGCTATCTTCGCAACTCAGGTTTCAAAAAGGACGGCACCGACTACCACACCGCAGCCGATATGACCGGACAGGCCAACCATCTCGGTGTCACCATCGAAGCCGACATTATAAAACAGAAACTGCCCGAATGTAACGGCGGCTTCAACGCTATCAGTTTCGCCAAGACGCACAAAAAGGTCTATGACGAACTGTCCAGCGACAACCCCATCGACCTCACCCGCTACCAGGTGGCCAACTGCTACATGGGGCGGGCCGGATTGATCAACTCAGGCGGTGCTTCCACCGGGTCCGATTCGTCGGATCTGGCCCAGGCAGTGCTCACGGCTGTCATCAACAAACGGGCCGGCGGCATGGGTCTGATCTCCGGACGCAAAGCCTTTCAGAAGCCGATGAAAGACGGCGTTGCGTTGCTTAATGCCATCCAGGATGTCTACCTGTGCGATGAAGTGACGGTGGCGTAACCCATAAATGGGTTCTTTCGCGCTTCGCGCGTTACTCCAGTCACCCTGAGCGCAGTCGAAGGGTGCGACCAACGCCGGGTGCAAAGCGTAAGATACCCATTTATGGGTATCACCCCCGCAGCCCTCTGTCACCCCCGCGAAGGCGGGGGTCCATCTTTTCACTTGTGCAACAGCAGGGCACATCCTACCTTTGAATCGGCATCGGTGATCAAATGTGACTAAGATGGAGGGTGCATGTATGCACAAGACATTCCGCAGACTCCTCGAAAAGGCCACAGGGGCGTCGGAGCATGTGATAGCTGCAAATATAGACGTCCGCAGTTTTACGGAGTTTGGCAAGAGAGTCGAATCGCCCGATACAGCGATGTTCATCAAACGCGTTTACATGACTATTATCGATGAGTATATCCCTGATTTGTCGTACTACAAGCCGGCTGGAGACGGTCTGTTGGTAGTTGTACCCTACGATCAATGGACGCTAAAGGACCGTGCACGGGACACCGTTAAGTGGTGCCTTTCCCTTGTCAAGAAGTTTAACACAATCTGCAGGAACGATCCGATGATCAACTTTGCTGTACCGGATAAGATAGGCATAGGCCTGTGCCGCGGTCCCGTTACAAAGTTGATCGCGGGAAGAACGATCCTGGACTACTCCGGCACTGTTCTTAATGTGGCGTCCAGATTGATGGACATCGCCAGGCCTTCCGGTATAGTATTTGATGAGGGATTCGGCCTTGAATTACTACATCCTTCCACCAGAAAGCTGTTCGCCAAAGAGTCCGTCTTCATTAAAGGAGTCGCGGAACACAAACCAATGTCAATTCACTACACGGTGCAGAATACGAGAGTTGGCACTTCGTACAAGAAGCCTCTGGCGGCGGTACAGTGGGAAACTGAGACAGACCAACTTGCGCTCAAAGAGATCAAGGCACGACAAAAGCGGTTCTCTTACGACCTAAAGAAAGAGCCGTTGGATCCTGCTCAACTCAAGGTAAAGGTTACTTTCCCGCATGTTCACTCGGGTCGCAAAAAGAAGGGCCTTGTGTCATTTGTTGACTTCGATTCGTACAGGTTTGACACAGAAGCTGGGCAACCTTTTGTCGAGATAGACTATGATGCCTTGGCAAAGATGCTCGCGAGTCATGAAGTGAAGGACAACATGCAGGTGACAATAGATATCAAGTATCCCACCGCATAGGCTTCTGTCACCCCCGCGAAGGCGGGGGTCCATCTTCTACTATGTCACAGTACTCTGTCTACATCCTTACCAGTAAAAGCACGGTACACTGTACACTGGGGTGACAAGCGACCTTGTCGGTCGAATCTACCAACACAAAACCGGAAGCGTCGAGGGTTTCACCAAGAAGTACAAGGTTCATCTCTTAGTTTACTATGAGGTGCATGACGACATACACAGCGCTATAACGCGCGAAAAGCAAATCATGAAATGGCGACGGGCATGGAAGATTCTTGTGATTGAAGCGAAGAACACCGATTGGGACGATCTATACCCTCAGTTGATGTAAGAATGGATTCCCGCCTTCGCGGGAATGACAAGCGCGGCGTACACAGGACAGGTTGTCGCCACAGCGCAGATTTCTTCCTTGTCCAACGAATGTCGACGAGTATCTTACCGGTGAGGTGAAGACATCGATAGGAGAGTCGCGCCATGAATACCACCCGCCGAGTGCTCAAGAGACGATTTGTGATTGCGACATTGCTGACCCTCGCATCCTGCTTGCTCTTCTGCCACATAGCAGCCGCTGACAGTCCGGACCACGATTCTTCAGGCGAGCGACAGGCTGACTCTTTGCAACAGAGTAGCGCAGGCCCGTCTTTGCCCGCGCGCCGCGGCGTGGACCCGCCTTTGTCGGCAGGTCTGAAGACAGACCTGCCCTACAAGACTGAGACACCGGAATCGCTATACCCGATGTCGCCGGAACGCAAGGAAGAGCTGATTAGTTACTCGCGTTTCAGGAACATCTGGCGTTTCGCAAGCTTCCTCATCGGCATCGGTACCCTGGCCCTCATTTTGTTAACCGGACTGTCTGCGAAGCTCCGCGATCTTGCCTGTCGCATCAGGCTCAGGTTCTTTGCCGTTTGGGTTTTCTATATCTTCATCTCGCTTGTCGACTACATGCTCAATCTGCCGTTCACTATCTACCGCAGTTTCATAGTCGAGAACAACTACGGGTTTCTGAACCAGACTTTCATGCAATGGTGGGGTGAGAATCTGCTCGGCCTCTTGCTTGGGCTGATCGTCGGTATTATCCCTGTTTGGTTTTTCTATTGGCTGGTGTCCAAAATGAAGCGGTGGTGGCTGGCCTTTTCGCTGGGGGCGATACCGTTTGTAGTGATATTGATCGTCATTGTTCCGGTGTTTGTTGCACCCTTGTTCAACAAGTTTGAACCTCTCAAAGACAAGCAGCTTGAAGCAGAGATTCTCGCCCTGGCCGAATCGGCCGGGATTGAGGGTTCCGATATTTTTCAGGTGGACGGCTCCAGACAGTCATCCAAAGTCAACGCCTACGTGACCGGCTTGTTCGGCACCAAACGGATCGTGCTCTATGACACCATGATCGAAAACTTCACTCTCGATGAAATCCGCTATGTCATGGGTCACGAGATGGGCCACTATCTCATGAACCATTTATGGTGGGGGTTGGCAGTGGCCATCATCTTTATCATGTTCGCTTTATGGTTGATGGATAAGACCATTCACGGCGTCATACACAGGTTTCGCACCCGCCTGGGCTTCGACAAATTGTCGGACATGGCCTCCTTGCCCCTGGTGTTGATCTTTGTTCTCGTAATCAACTTTGTCTTTCAACCGATCACCAATTCCGCCTCGCGGTACATGGAGCGACAATCCGACAAGTTCGGTATGGATGTAACCGGTGTCTCCGGTGAAACCGCGGCCGTCACCTTTGACAAACTGTCGGTGTACAACTTGTCCGACCCCGATCCACATGTGCTGATTGAATTCTGGTTCTACACTCATCCCGCTCTAAAGAAGCGCACGGAGTTTGTCAGGGGTTACCGCCGATGAGGATTCACATAGTCACGCTATTACTGTGCCTGACCGGCCTGGTCCAACCGGGATCGGCCTCGACTGGTTTGGAGCTTGAGCGGGCCTTTGACATCATGTATGATCCGACCCTTGACGACACGGCTGTCTACGAGGTGTCCGGGTTAACCATCGAACATCGGGATATGACTCTGTATCTGGACTCCGGACGGATCTATCTTTGCGAGCCGGTCGAAATCGACGGCACTCCGCTCTGTTTTGGGGGCTACTTTGAGGGTAAGGGCAATTTCCAGTTCTATCCGTCGGTGCCATTGGAGCGCGATCAACTGCTGAGATTTTTCGAGACCGACTCACTCAATCGTGCCATCGAATCAGCCGAGCTTCTGTTCGGCCATCAAATCCACCAGCTCATACTGGATTCGTGCACCCGGTCTCAATCATCGGTTGCCTCCGGCACCAGAAAGGGTTTTCGGAAGGCCCATAGTCAATTGGTTCATCACGAGCGGCGGGGCAATATCTACCGCGCTCTGAAGTGTCTCACAGAACCTGCCGTCGAACCATACTTGCTGGTTAATGTCGAACCGGACGGTACCGAACGAGTCTGTTATCGATACTATCCATTCGCCAGGGAGGAAGTCCGTTTTTTCAAGACCTTTGGGCTGTTCCCCCTTCGGAAATGGTTGGAGTTAATCTGCAGCTACTCTCCGCCTTCAGTAGCGGAAGCCGCTGGTGACCACAAGGTCAACAGAATACGGTGGGACCCGGTTCATTACGAGATCGCAACCTCGATTGATAGTCGTGGAGAATGCGTTTGTCAGGCGGAGTTATCATGCGAAGTATTGGCTCCGCTAAAGATCGTGGCCTTGAATCTGCACCCGAAATTGGAGGTCGACAGCATTCTCGATTCATCGGGGCGGTCTCTCCGTTTCAAGCGATGGGAGAAGAAAAAAAACCGATCCGATGGTTTGTATCTGTTCCTTGAAGAGGTACCCGAGACTGGGACAACGACAACTCTTACATTTTTCTACCACGGGAAGATTGCCGAACGGCACGAAGGGGAATTCTTTGTGCAGGCGGGAGCGGAATGGTATCCGCGATTGAACTTCAATCAGAAGACGACATTCG
>Ga0224509_10000028_pt1 | contig 47182 bp, 47 predicted proteins | sample SF_Jan12_sed_USG_5_FD_170158 | JGI IMG/M metagenome (GOLD analysis project Ga0224509, IMG submission 170158) | Sediment microbial communities from San Francisco Bay, California, United States - SF_Jan12_sed_USGS_24 | ecosystem: Environmental > Aquatic > Marine > Sediment | place: USA... | reverse complement strand
ATGCATCCCCGGCCAGGTACGGATGTCGGGCAAGCTGCGCCTCCAGTATCAGCAGCTTGTCGCCCAGGGATGCCGTCAGGCGTGCGATGGCGCCTTTGTCGCGACGCGCCGGCTCGGTGCGGACGATCGACCAGAAGAGGTCAATGTAGAGCGGATAGGCGGTGGACTTGAACCACTCCATCCACTGGTCGGTGACCGCGCACTGCTGCTCGGAGTCCGGCCACAGGATGCCGTCGCCGTAGCGTCTGGACAGGTAGCGCACGATCGCGTTCGATTCCCACAGGACGAAGCCGTCATCGCGAACCGTGGGTATGCGGCCGTTCGGGTTCAGGGACAGAAACTCGGGTGTATCGACGCCGCCGAACGAGCCGCCCACGTCGTGGCGCCGGTGCGCGATGTTCAGTTCCCCGACCGCCCACATCACCGGCATCACGTTGCTGGCGTTCCGCCGGCCCCAGATTTCAAGCATCGCGAACTGTCTCCCAAATACATTCGCCCGGTTCTCAGACGCGGTTGCGCGCCAGGTGGGCCTCCAGCGCCGCGAGCCCTTCATCGAGACCGCTGCGACCGAAGCCGATGCGAAAACGGTCCCTCGGCGTCTCGGTCAGGTCCGACGCGAAGATGCTGCCGGGAAGGAGCAGCACGCTGCTTTCGTCCACGAGGCGCCTGGTGAAGTCCTCGACGCCTTCCGGTCCTTTGTAACGCGGAAAGGCCGTGCAGGACCCATCCGAGGCCTTCCAGCCGAAGAGATCCGAGTGGCGGGCGAAGAAGGCATCGAGCTTGATCAGGTTCTCGTCGATGAGCGCGCAATTGCGCGCTAGAAGCTTGTCGCGGTTGCGCAGCGCGATCCTGGCCAGCCTCTCGCTCGGGCCCGAGTTGCAGATCGACAGGTAATGCTTCATGCGCTCCAATCTCGAGAGCACGTCCCGGTCCGCGCAGGCGATCCAGCCGATCCGAAGACCGGGCAGGCCATAGGCCTTCGACATGACGTTCAGCGAAAGCCCGCGCTCGTAGAGGTCCGCGACATGGGGGAGATGCTTCGTGCCCGTTCGACCGAGGCCTTTGAAGATCTCGTCGCTCAGAATGTAGATCCCGTGTCTCCGGCACAGATCGATCAACGCCTCGAAGCGATCGCGGGCGAGGATCGCGCCTGTGGGGTTATGGGGGACGTTGATCGTCACGAGCCTGGTGTTGGGTCGGATCGCTTCGGCAACCCGGTCGATATCGAGCGACCAGTTGTCGTCGGGGTCCAGCGGCACGCCGGTCGCCGCACAGGTCGCCAGGGGCAGGGTCTCGTGAGACTGATAGTTCGGCGTGACGACGATCGCGTGGCTGTCCTTGTCGAGCAGCACGGCGTTGGCCGCGAAAATCCCCTCGCTGGCGCCCGCGAAGCACAGGATATCCGCGACGCTGCGGCGCTCGAAGGTCTCCGCGATGACCTCGCGCAGGTCGGGGGCGCCGAAGGTCTCGGTATATCCGAGCCACAGTCCTTCGAAGTCCTCGCGCTCCTCCGGCGTCGCCATGGCGAGCAGGTCGCGGAGAGAGAGGCTCTCCGCGTCCGAAGCGGTCAGGTGATAGCGGACCTTGAACTCCCACCGCGAAAAGTGGGTTTCCAGCTTGAAGTCAGGCAGTGCCGTCATGCCGCGTTCACCTCGGTCCCATCCGTGCCTTCACCCAATGCATTCCCCCGGTCCGCTTCGCGTCTCACTGCTTCTGGCCGAATTCGGCGATGATCTTGGCTGTCTCCGGGTGCAGGAAGCCCTGCACCGTCGCCTCGGTCTCGAGCGCCATGGCGCCCTCGGCGTCGAGCATGCAGGCGCGGTTGAGCACGCGCTTGAGCGCCGTGACCGCGTGCTCGGGCAGTTCGGCGATGCTCCGCGCCGCCGCTTCGGCCTCGGCCATCAGGTCGTCCTCGGGCACGACCTTCCAGGCGAGGCCCATGTCGAGCGCCGCCGCGGCATCGAAGCGCTCGCCGAAGAGGATCATCTCGCGCGCCCTCTGCAGGCCAACCAGCCGAGGCAGCAGGGTCGTCACCGCGCCGGTGACGAAGACGCCGAGCGAGATCTCGGGGAAGAAGCAGCGCGTGCCTTCGGCCAGGATCGCCAAATCGCAGTTGATCACCCATTCCAGGCCGCCGCCCACCGCCCAGCCGTGGATCGCGCCGATCACCATCTTGTCGCCCAGCACGATCTCGCGGGTGATGTCCTGGATCGACTCGATATAGGCCCGGGTCTCGGCCTCGGTCCCGGCCTGCCGGTCGAACTCCTTCAAGTCGTCGCCGGCGCAGAACGCCCGGCCCCGGCCCTGCAGGATCACGACCCGGGTCGCCGGATCGTCGTTGCCCTCGGCCAGCGCCAGCCGCAGCGCGGCCAGCAGCTCGGGGTTGATAGCGTTGAGCCGCTCGGGCCGGTTGAGGGCGATCTTGCGGATGCCATCCTCGGCCCTGCTGGTGATCACGGTGTCGGTCATGGGACCTCCTTGCGGACGACGCGCCGGGTCTTGCCGGCGCTGCGCGGCAGGGACCGGGGCGGGGTAAGCGTGACCTGGGCGGTGACGCGGATATGCTCGCGGATCGCCGCGGCGAGACGCTCGGCCAGCGCCTGCGAGGGCGCGACGCCCTCGGCCAGCTCGGCCTCGAGCGGCAGGCGGTCGTAGGGCCCGGGGCCGGCCAGCACGATGCGGTACTCGCCCGACAGCTCGGGAAAGGTATTGACCACCGCGGCCACGGCCGTCGGGAAGACGTTGAGGCCGCGCACCGTGACCATGTCGTCGCTGCGCCCGATCACACGAAAGCGCGGCGCCGTGCGGCCGCAGGCGCAGGGCCCGGTCGCGCTCAGCGCGACGATGTCGCCGGTGCGGAAGCGCACCAGGGGCTGGCACTCGCGCGCCAGATGGGTCAGCACCAGCTCGCCTTGGCTGCCCGCGCGCCAGGGCAGAACTTGACCGCTCTCCGGCTCGATCACCTCGGGACAAAGCACGTCGAGCGCCAGGAAGTGCAAATCGGTGTCGTGCGCGCACTGGCTGGCGAAGTTGCAGAACACGTCGGAGACGCCGTAGTTCGCGTTGCGCGCCTTGAAGCCCCAGGTTTCCTCGAGGCGCGCCCGAAAGCTCGCGTTGTCGAGCCCGGCCTCGCCGCCGAACAGGCCGAGCTCGAGGCCCAGGTCGCGCGGGGCGAGGTCCGGAAAGTGCTCGGCGATCACCTGCTCGAGCACCGCCGGGTAGGATGGCGTACAGGAGATGGCGGTCACGCCGAGCTCGCGTATGGTGCGTACCAGAAGCTCGCTCGACCCTACGCCGAAAGGGATCACCGTGGCGCCGGTCTCCTCCAGGGTCAGGTGGTCGCTGACGCCGCCCATCCACAGCTGGTAGTTCAGGCAGTGCACGACCCGGTGCCCGGGGCCGAGGCCGGCCGCCCGCTGGGCGCGCCCGCCGACCTCGGCGGTCTGCCGGGCGTCGGCCGCGCCGAGCGCCAGGTTCATCGCCTGCCCGCTGGTGCCCGAGGTGCGGTGCAGCCGGCGCACCTCACGCGCCGGCGCGGCCAGGTAGTCGCCGAAAGGCGGGTGCGCCGCCTGGCTCTCGCGCAGCATGGCCTTGTCCGAAAGCGGCAGGTCCGCAAGGTCCTCGAGCCGCTCGGGCACCGCCCCGCCGTCCCAGAGCCGCCTGTAGAAGCCGGAGCTTTCCATGACGTAGCGCCGCTGGGCGGCCCAGCGCTCCGCGCCGAGGGCAGCCAGGCGCTCCAAGGGCAGGAAGTCGGCGGTGGTCGTCATCCTCGGGTTCGTGCTCCGGTCTCGTGGCCGGGTCATGTTCGGGGCACGGCCGGCGAGTCACAAGACCTTTTCGGCCCGCGGGTTCGAAGGCGTCCCGCCTTGCCAAGGGCGCTAAAGGCGGCGAGACTTCGGCCTGTGTTCGCCTGCTTTCTCGGATCCTGTCGGAGCGAAGGGCATGAGGACGACGCGGGCCTGCCGGAAGACCGCATGCGCCGGGCCCTGCTAGCGTCCGGCCTCTGCGCGGTGCTGGCCGCCGCCGGGCCCGCCGGGGCCGGGCAGGCCGAGGGCCCGGGCCTCCGGGTCCAGCTCGCCGAGAACCTGGACGAGGCGCCCGGCTTCGAGCCCGAGCCGAAGTTTCCCGAGGAGCGCGACTGGGCGATCAGCGTCGGCATGATCGGCAGCATCGGGCCGGAGTTTCCCGGCGCCGACAGCTATGAATTCGGCTACGCGCCCAACTTCAGCATCGTCTGGCGCGACCGGCTGTTCCTGAAGAACGAGACCGCCGGCGTCAACCTGATCAAGAACGAGACCTTCCGGGCGGGCCTCGACGTCAGGCGCGACCACGGCCGCGGCGACGAGGACGAGCTCGAGGGCCTGGACGAGGTCGACGACGGGGTCGAGGTCGGCGGCTTCCTGCGCTACGACCCGGGGCCGTTGCGCCTTTACCTGTCGTTCCGCCAGGACGTCGCCTCGGGCCACGAGGGCGCGCTCGCCGTACTCGGCGCCTCGACCAAGGTATCCCTGGCCGGCACCGGCTGGGTCCGGGTCAAGGGCGAGGCGACCTGGGCGAGCGCCAGCTACATGCGCGCCTTCTTCGGGGTCGACGCCGCGGGATCCACGGCCTCGGGCCTGGCGGCCTACAAGCCGGACGCTGGATTTCGGGACCTCGGCGTCACCCTCAGCAGCGGCTACCGCTTCTTCCAACACTGGACCATCGGCGGCGTCCTCATCTACCGGCGCCTGGTCCGCGGCGCGGCCGACAGCCCGATCGTCGAGGACCGCGGCTCGCCAAACCAACTCCAGGCCGGCCTCGGCCTGTCCTACAGCTTCTGAGCGCGGGTGCTCGCGGCGGGCGACGACACCTCCCGCTGGCCGTTAAGCGCTTGTCAATCACTCTCCTCTTAGATGCGCCGAACCGTACACCTATAGAAGAGGGTATTATGCGAACTTTGAAACTACCGGTGATTGCCGCGGCGTTCCTGCTTCTCGGCATGCAAGGCGCCTCGGCGCAGGGCATGTCGGCGCAGGGCTTCTATGTGGGCCTACAGGCGGGAATGAATATCGCGCACGACACCGACATCGGCGGTCTCGATCTGGATTTCGATGTTGGAGCCGCGGTTGGCATCATCGGCGGCTACCGCATCAACTCGAACTTCCGGGTCGACGCCGAGGTCACTTACCGCAATAACGATCTCTCGGATTTTTCCGGCGACATCAGTTCCTGGGCCTTCATGGCCAACGGCTACTATGACTTCCAGACCGGAACCAACTGGGTCCCTTACATCGGCGGCGGCATAGGCTTCGCCAATGTCGAAATCGACAGCGGGGGCAGCGACGACGACAACGTCTTCGCCTATCAGGCCGGCGTCGGCGTCGCCTACGAGATCACGCCTCAGCTGGCGGTGAGCCTGGACTACCGGTTCTTCGGCACCGCGGATCCCGAAATCTTCGGCGACAAGCTCGACTACCTGAACAGCACCATCATGACCGGGCTGCGCTACACCTTCTGAGCGCCTCGCTTGCGACGGTTGAAGGGCCGGGCCTCAACGCCCGGCCCTTTTTGCCTGCGCCCGACACCGCCCGCTCACGGCGTGCGGGCGGTGACCGGGCGGACCTGGAAATCGAAGTCGCAGCCCTGGGGCGCCTGCAGCACCGTGTCGTGGTAGAGCCGGCGGAAGCCGGTGAGGCCCTCGCCCATGACCGGCGGTGTCCAGGCCGCGCGGCGCCGGGCCAGCTCGTCCTCGGACACCTCGAGCGTGAGCGTCCGCCCGGGCACGTCGAGGGCGATCGTGTCGCCGTCTTGGACCAGCGCCAGCGGGCCGCCGGCCGCCGCCTCGGGACTGGCGTGCAGGACGATGGTGCCGAAGGCGGTGCCGCTCATGCGCGCGTCGGAGATCCGCACCATGTCGGTGACGCCGGCTTGCGCCAGCTTGCGCGGGATCGGGACGTACCCGGCCTCGGGCATGCCGGGCGCGCCCTTGGGCCCGGCATTGCGCAACACAAGCACATCGGAGGGTTCGACCGCCAGGTCGGGGGCGTCGATGCGCGCCGCCAGGTCGTCCAGGGAGTCGAACACGACGGCACGGCCGCTGTGCCTCAGCAGCGCGGGCGTGGCCGCCGACTGCTTGATGATGGCCCCGTCGCCGGCCAGGTTGCCGCGTAAGACGGCGATCGCGCCGCCTTCGTGCAGCGGGTCCGCGAGCGGCCGCACGACGTCCTGATCCCAGGCCGGCGGCAGGGACTCTATCTCCTCGCCCAGGGTGCGTCCGGTCACCGTCAGGCAGCCGAGGTCGAGCCGCGGGGCGAGCGCGCGCAGGACGGGCGCCAGGCCGCCGGCGCGGTGCAACCCGTCCATGTAGTGGCGGCCCGAGGGCTTGAGGTCGACGAGAAGAGGGATCTCGCGGCCGAGGCGGTCGAAGGCGTCATAGTCGATCGCGATGCCCAGGCGTCCCGCCACCGCCGCCAGATGCACCAAGGCGTTGGTCGAGCCGCCGACGGCGAGCAGCACGCGGAGCGCGTTGGCGAAGGCGGCGGGCGTCAGGATCTGGCCGGGCGTCGGCCCGTGCTCCGCCAGGGCGACGGCGCGCGCGCCAGCCGCCTCGGCGTGGCGCAGGCGTTCGGCCTCGACCGCCGGAATCGCCGCGCCGCCGGGCAGCATCATGCCGAGCGCCTCGGTCAAACACGCCATGGTGCTGGCCGTGCCCATGACGCCGCAGGTGCCCGCCGTGGGCACGAGCTGGGCGCCGGCCGCCGCGACCTCGGATTCGTCGAGATCGCCCGAACGAAAGCGCGCCCAGAGCCGCCGGCAGTCGGTGCAGGCGCCCAGGCGCTCGCCCCGGTGGCTGCCCGGCAGCATCGGGCCGGTGACGACCAGGATCGCGGGGATATCCGCGCTGGCCGCGGCCATGAGCTGAGCCGGCACGGTCTTGTCGCAGCCGCCGATCAGGACCGCCGCGTCCATCGGCTGGGCGCGGATCATCTCTTCGGTGTCCATGGCCATCAGGTTGCGCAGGTACATCGAGGTGGGCCAGGAGAAGGACTCGTGCAGCGAGATGGTCGGGAAGGAAACCGGCAGGCCGCCGGCCATGAGCACGCCGCGCTCAACCGCCTCGACGATCCGCGGCACGGTCGCGTGGCAGGCGTTGTAGCCGCTCGACGTATCGGCGATGCCGACCACGGGGCGGTCGAGCGCGTCCTCGGAATAGCCGAGCGCCTTGATGAAGGCCTTGCGCAGGTAGAGCGCGAAGCCCTCGTCCCCATAGCGGGTCAAGCCCCGCCGCATGCCCTTCGCCCCGTCGCCCATGGCGCGCCCTCCCCTTCGTGCGCCCCATGGTTCAGCAGGCCGGCCCCGAAAGCAATGCCCCTGGGCGGCGCCGTCAAAACGGGGACACAGTACTGGGCGGCGCCGCGCCGTCAAAACGGGGACACAGTACTAATTTCTCCCGGGCGGCGGCAGCCAGCCCTAGCGAAATTAGTATTATGTCCCTTCATTACCAAACCAGGAGACGGCCAGCGCGGCGGCGACCGCGACCGCCGCGAGGCTCGCCACCAGGACCGCGCCGGCCGCCATGTCCTTGACCGCCCGGATCTCCGGGTGCAGGTCCGGGTGCAGGTGGTCGATCAGGGACTCGACCGCGGCGTTGAACAGCTCGGCGACCAGGACCAGGGCGACGGCGAGCAGGATCACGCCCCACCACGGCGCCGCCGGGCGGAGCGCGACCAGCACCAGCCCGACCAGGCCGGCGATCCAGACCTGGGTGCGGAAGCTGCGCTCGCGCCGCCAGGCCGCGCCCAGACCCGACGCGGCGAAGGCGAGACGCTGCAGGAAAGGCTTGTTCTTCACGCCGTCCGGTCCCGGGTCAAGGGAAGCTCACCCGTCGGCGCGGGCGGCGCCCATGCCGCATCCGCGTGCACCGGCTTGATCGCGCGCTCGATCGCCGCGGCGCTCTCGACCTTGGCCTTCCAAAGATCGTGCGCGGCCTGAAGGTTGATCCAGAACTGCGGCGTGGTGCCGAACAGCCGGGCGAGCCCGAGCGCAGTATCCGGCGTCCTCGGCATGTTGAACCCTTGTGGGTGTCGACGATTTCCACGTTACGGCGTCGCCCGCCGCCCACGCGAAGCAGAGGCGTCACCGGGGCGAAGCCCCGAAAGCGGGGGACGGTCCGGCGCATCACTCGCCGATCGGCTCGACCTCGGCCCCGCGGTCGCCGATGTACTTGACCCTGAAGGTGGCGTTTTCGCAGCGGAGGATCCATGCCTTCTGGTCCCGCGAGGAGTTGTCCGGATCCGGCCGCGCGCTTTCGGGCTCGGTACAGTCATGGCCTCTCTGACGAACGGCCGCCGCGATGATATCTTTCGGGTCCTCCTGGCCCAGGCCGGCATCGGCCCAGACCACGGCCGCGACCGGAAGCCATGCCAGAGTCCGCGTCGCCGGGGTCGCGGCTCGCGGCGACGGTTCATGCAGACGGGGCATTTCGAGCGTCTCCTCCACCGCGTTTCGCCACAGACTATCCGAGATGATCCGGCGGTGCAAAAGCCCGGCGTTCGAAGACCGAAGCTGGAAGTCCACCTCCCCCGAACGCCTAAAGGCGTGCCGCCGCGACCGGCGAGGTGCCTCTGGAAATCAGCGGCGGCGGCGCAATACTGCAAGGAAGCAAGCTCCGGGCTCACGAGACCCTGCACCGGCGCCTTCGTTGCGCCGCGACCGGAGTAGGTGAATGCAAACGGGTATAAAAAACATTAAAACAGGACCTGACCCCTTTTCCCTTTTCCTCGCTTGACAGCAACACAGTCGCTGACCCCATCTCGAAAGCTGGAACCCCGAACACGCTTGACAGCAACACAGTCGCTGACCCCGTCTGCTATTAGGCGTCCAGCGCTCGAACTTGCGCATCCCAATCGTCGAGCACCTTCTCAATGTAATATTCTGGGTCACAGGCCGTGTGCAAGCCCACCCGTATCCACTGCTCGCGTGGTCGCAACGCAGCACGAATCTTTGTTGCTTTCATGCCGATCTGGCGACCGATCGCAACGACTTGAGCCGCTCTTATGGCGCCGTTGCAGGCGACCCACGGGAAAGGTTCGACATCAGAGAGGAGAAGTGCATGGAATTCTGAAAGTCCCCTTATGCTTTGGATCCTTGGCAGCAAGACGTCTTCGATTTCCGACTTCAGTCTCTCCGCGAGCCCCGAGCCCGAAAAATCGGGCGTGTTGAGAGACCACCTCCTTACAGGACTTCTGAGTCTTCCAAAGGAAAAATTCATGGCGCAGTCGAAACGCTCATCGTGTCTTATTAGGCGATAGAGCTCTCCACCATAAGAGCGAATCGACCTGAGGCTAAAAAGTTCAGCAGACAGATTCCGAAACCCAAAACCCGCCGTAAGGAGATGCTTCGGTGTTCCATAAAATTCCAAATAGAGAAAGTGCTCGACCCCCGACGTGCTCCAAAGCGCCCTGTACGTGAAACGCTTCATCCGCTTGTACCCGAGATCACTCAAGGTCTCATTTATTGCTATTTCATCAAACACAAGTGCTCCACGCCAACTGCATTTCTAATGCGAGATTCTGGCTGATTTCAGCCGATTTCGATCTTCATGGTGGACGTCCCAAGCCGAGGCCAACATCGGCAAGCTTCTGGACAACGGCAGAAGATCTATTTCGCGTCGGAATTCTCTCCGTCCGTCCTAATATCCATAACTACCCGGATAGCTGCCATGCCGAAACGGCACATTCGCTTGTTCTAACATAGCACGCAAAGGCAATGATCTGAAGGCGGTGTCCAGGGGCCCGCACGCGGAGAATTCCGGGGACAGTATACTTATCTCCCGCCACCCTCGCCGCCCTTCGGCCTGGGCCCCGGCTTGCCGGGCCGCAAGCGCCGGCCGAGGCGGGCCTCGAGGCGCGCGAGGAAGGCCGGGTTGCCGAGCGGGCGGCCGGTGCGCGTGTGGCGGCGGAGCGCCTCCAGCGCCTCTTCCTCCAAGCCGCCGGCCAGGAAACCCCGCCAGTCGGGCACCCGCTCCAGGAGCGGCGCGACCGCGACCAGGGCGTCGTCGTGCCCCGCCAGGTGCGCCCGCGCGCTCGACCAGCGCCAGTCCCGCGCCCGGCGCTTCAGCTTCGCGCGCACCGGATTGAGCTCGACATAGCGCGCCGCGGCCAGCAGATGGCCCTCGTCCAGGGCAAAGGAATGAAACCGCTCCTGCCACAGATGGCCGCGCCAGCCCTCGCGGAAGTTGACCCGCCGGGTGTAGCGCCGGTGCGCCTCGCCCAAGGCCCGGCGCAGGCCGTCTTCGTCCCGCGGCACCAGGATCAGGTGCACGTGGTTCGGCATCAGGCAGTAGGCCCAGACCGCGACCTCGGCCGCCGCGCAGTATTCGGCCAGGAGGTCCAGATAGGCGCGGTAGTCCCCGTCATTGAAAAAGGTCTCGAGCCGACGATTGCCCCGCTGGGTCACGTGATGCGGGACGCCGGGAACCACGACGCGGGCGAAACGGGCCATGAGGCGAGGTTAGCGCGGGGGTGCGGGGGTGTCGAGAGATAAGTATACTGTCCCTGGAATTGAAATGGCCAAAAAAAAACATTAAAACAGGACCTGACCCCTTTTCGCATGACTCCTTTTCGGCCCTCAACCGCTACAGCGCGCTGCTCCTTGCAGACAAGGAGGCTCAATACCCTCCACGCAGCTTCGGGCCATGCGTTCAAGCCAATCCTCGTCCTGGCCTCCGATGACAATTTGAGTCTTGCCGTCATGAACAAATCTGACTGTAGGGCGGTGTCGACCAAACTTCGCTTTCACCGTGACAATTCGAAGCGGCCCTATTGTGCTCTCTTCGATGACGTCTTCCTTGGATGGGTCGGGCGGACCGTACGGCTTGATTGATATGGTCCCAAAACCAAAGGTCCGGTAGAAGTAGAACGGTTCGGCGTCCGCCCGTAGAATATAATTCGGCGGCAACGGCATGACACAACCGAAGAGCTTAAGAAACATAGTGCTTTCCGATGAACCGGCCACAGCGACCAAGTCCGGATCCGGGGCGCGTTCGCCTGCGCGAATAGGCGCCAAATGGCCACCGGTAAGCATCAACAATCCGGCCACTGCCGACGTCAATAGGATCTTCGCACAACGCATGTTTCACCCCGATCATCCGGCTCGAACTAGTACTTGAAGCCGCCCTGTGGCGATGTGCCCGCACAAACCCCTTCGGCATTACAGCCAAATGTGTATGTAGGACTGCTTTCTAGCCAAACAACAGCCATCTCCAGGCTGGACACGCTCAGATAGAATTCGGCCCATGGGGCCACAGTAGAGGAGACACTTAGTGGGGCCATTACGTACGGCATCACATAAAGATTTTGGAAGGCTCCCCACCCGTAAACTTTCAACTCGTCAACAACGATCGCCCTGACACTATAGAGTATGTTAAGCCGGACAAGATCTGCGATCCTTGGGTTGACCTTACCGCCAAGATCGAATTTCCGATATATCTCCTCGTCGGACATACCTTGAACGCCTGACAAGAAGGCTCTCGCAGTTCGACCGAAGATTATTTTCTCCTTTCTCGTTAGATCCTCCAGGCGTCGGTACCGGTGCGCCGCGTTCTCCTCATTAAACAACCGCGAAAACGCCCCGGTGATCGCGCCGTTCTTGAACTTGCCGCCGCCGAGCACGGCGCCGAGGCCGCCGGCGACCGCCGCGGCCGCCGTCCGCGCCATGATGTTGCTCTGGCTGTAATAATCGGCCGTGCCCTCGCCGATGTAACCGATCGCCGGCGCGGCGAGCTGGGCGAAGGCGCCGGCCAGGAAGCCGCCGACGGCCTTGCCGCCGCGCAGGGCGGTCGAGACGGCGCCGACCACGCCGTGCGCGACGATCTTCTTGACGTGCGCGGCAGACAGGAAGCCCACCTTATCGCCGAAGGTTTTCCCGATGCCATGGAACGCCAGCGCCGTGCCGGCGGCGATCGCGGACTGGGTGACCACGTCGGTGAGGCTGCCGCCGTAGGACGCCGTCCACATGCCCGAGGTGAACGCGGCAACGAGCACCGAGCAGCCCAGATTACCCCCGCAGCCCGCCGCGGCGGCCACGGACATGAGGACCCGGCCGTACCTGTGCAGGAACTTGGTGAACTTCCGCATCACCTTCTTGATCGCCCCGATGATCCCGAAGCCGCTCGGGTCGGTGAAGCTCAAGGGGTTGTTGAGCACGTAGCTGTAGCGGTTGAAGCCCTGCGTCGTCTTCGGGAACTGCACGGTGGGATCGGCCGAGAGGAAGCGCCCGAGGACGGGGTCGTAGACCCGGCCGTTCATGTGGATCAGGCCCAGCTTGTCCAGGTGCTCGTGGCCGGTGAAGCCGCGCCACGTCTCGAGCGGCACGATGAGGCCGCCGGCCGGCTGCCAGTCGGTCAGGCGGCGCTTGCCGTGGGCGTCGTAGGACAGGCGCAGGGCTGATCCAGATCATTGACTTTCGACCCGAGAGGCTCAGCCTGTCGGGGATATCGCGACGCCCGCCGCGCCGGGCGGCGGCATGGCGCGCGAGGAACAAGAAGTGAGGATCGGGCCAACGGAACGCGGTCTCGTCGGCACGTGACGATCCGGCCAGGTCGCGGTCCTCGGCCGGTTTCGGCCCGATACCGCCGGCAAGGAACAGCGCGGCCCTGCGGACCCGACCCCGGTTCGGATGAGCCCGAGCGGCTTCGTCCGCGCCCGAGCGAAGGAGGACAAGCCAATGCCGATCAGCGCTCAGGATATCTGCGGGATGTTGGGCGAGTGTCTGGACGTCACCTATTCGGTGGAGCCTGCCGCCGGTTTCGCGGCAAGCCCGCCCGAGGACTTCACGCTTCACCTGAAGGTCAAGAACATCGCCCACTCGCAAACGAGTGGTCCGTTCATCGAGTTCCACGATCTGGAGGTCAAGGTCACCGAGGTCTCGGACGGCGAAACCAGCTATGCAAAGCTCAAATCCGGAAGATCCGAGGAGCTGTTTCAGGTGACTCCCAAGGTCCTCGTCGAGGGCGCCACGGGCTCGGTCGACGTGCCGATGCACGCCGTCGGCGGCAAGGCCGGCGGCAAGGTGCCGATCGCCAAGGTCACGGTCGCGGCGGGGTTCACGCCCGCGCGTCTGGACATGTGCAAGGTGAGGTCCAAGACTTTCGAGATGGACCACGAGATAACGGAGTCGGCCGACGAGGCCATGGCGGGCTGATCCCAGAGCCGCCGACGAGGGCCCATTTCACCGCGGTGGCGGCCCGGCGGGAAACAACAAGGTTCACCACATAGGCACAGAGAACTAAAACACCCACTTCAACACGAAGACACCAAGGCACGAAGACACAAAGAACGGTTTGTTTGCGCGCTGCGCGCGCGAGAACTGACCTTCGTGTCTTGGTGTCTTCGTGGTTCAAAAGTTGGTTCATCGGTTCGTGCGGCTTGCGCGGCGCCACTGCCGCCATGATCCGCTCGAACCTCTACGTCCTTATGGTAAGATCTATTTGTTTTCAATGACTTATGCCGCGCCACTCGACCGCGAACGACCTATAACTCCTTGAAACAACACGACGTTTTACTGTGCATGGGCTCGTTTGCTTTTTTCGCGCCCAAGCCCCTGACCGCCACGGATTCCGCCTGCACCCGCCACCCCCGCCGATTTGCCGTGGACCTCGCGGCCAGGGCCTGTAAGCTCTCCCCCATGCGACGCCGCCGCAAAGCCAAGATCATCGCGACCCTGGGGCCGGCCTCCTCGGACGCCGCCACCATCAAGGCGCTGTTCGAGGCCGGGGCCGACGTGTTCCGGCTCAACTTCTCCCACGGCAGTCACGAGGACCACCGCAAGCGCCTCGAGATCATCCGCGCGCTCGAGCTGGAGGCCGGCCGGCCGATCGGCGTGCTGCTCGACCTGCAGGGGCCCAAGCTGCGCGTCGGCGAGATCGCGGGCGGCGAGACCGAGCTCGTGGCCGGAAAGCGCTACCGCTTCGACCTGGACGAGATGGCCGGCGACCGGGTGCGCGCACCGCTGCCCCACCCCGAGGTCTTCGCCGCTCTCAAGCCCGGCACCCTGCTGCTGCTCGACGACGGCAAGCTGCGCCTGCAGGTCGAGGCCTGCGGCAAGGACTACGCCGAGGCCCTGGTGCTGGCCGGCGGCCCCTTGCGGGACCACAAGGGCGTCAACGTGCCGGGCGCCGTGCTGCCGCTCTCGCCGCTCACCAAGAAGGACCGCGCGGACCTGCGTTACGGGCTCGACCTCGGGGTCGACTGGGTCGCGCTCTCCTTCGTCCAGCGCCCCGAGGACCTGGCCGAGGCCCGCCGCCTGATCGCCGGGCGCGCGGCGGTGATGAGCAAGATCGAGAAGCCGGCGGCGCTCGAGCGCCTGACCGAGCTGGTCGAGCTCAGCGACGCGGTCATGGTGGCGCGCGGCGACCTGGGCGTCGAGATGCCGGCCGAGGAAGTGCCGGGCCGCCAGAAGGACATCATCCGGTCCTGCCGCCTGGCCGGCAAGCCGGTGGTCGTGGCAACCCAGATGCTGGACTCGATGGTCCACGCGCCGACGCCGACCCGGGCCGAGGCCTCGGACGTCGCCACGGCGGTCTACGACGGCGCCGACGCGGTCATGCTCTCGGCCGAGAGCGCGGCCGGCGACTACCCGGTCGAATCCGTCGCCATGATGGACCGGATCGCCGCCAGCACCGAGCAGGACCATTCCTACCGGCGCCTGCTCCACGCGCTCCACCCGGAGCCCGAGGCGACCGCCGCCGACGCGATCACCGCGGCCGCCGCGCAGGTCGCCGCCACGATCGGCGCCGCGGCCATCGTCAGCTTCACCATGTCGGGTTCGACCGCGATCCGCGCCGCGCGCGAGCGGCCCGACGTGCCGATCCTGGTGCTGACCCCGAAGATGGAGACGGCGCGGCGCCTGGCGCTCCTGTGGGGCGCCCACTGCGTCCACACCGCCGACGTGCGCAGCCCCCAGGAGATGGTCGACAAGGCCCAGCGCCTCGCGGCCCAGGAAGGCTTCGCGAGCACGGGCGAGAAGATCGTGGTGACCGCCGGTGTCCCCTTCGGCACGCCCGGCACCACGAACCTGCTGCGCATCGCCTGGGTCGAGGACTAATGGAGGGCCCAGGCGGCGGCGACCCGGCCGGCATGGTTCGAGACGGCCGCCAGCGGCGGCCTCATCACCATGAGGTGGGTGGCGGTTTCAAACATATACCCTCGTCCTGAGGAGGCCCGAAGGGCCGTCTCGAAGGGCGGCGCGGTCTCCAAGTCTTCGATTTCCGCGATCAGCCGGCGGCCCGGGCCACCGCCCGGCGGCGGCGCGCCTCGAGGGCCGAGCGCGCGGTGACGATGGCGAGCGCGCTCCAGATGCACAGGAAGGTGATCAGGTGCGCCCCGGTGAAGGACTCGCCGTAGACGAGGACCGCCAGCAGGAACTGGCACGACGGTGCGATGTACTGGAAGAAGCCGACGGTCGAATAGTCGAGCCGGCGGGCCGCCGCGGTGAACCAGATTAGCGGCAGAGCCGTGACCGCCCCGGCCAGGAACAGCAGCAGGTCGGTCTCCAGGCCGACGGCGCCGAAGGCGCCGCTGCCGGCGAAGGCCAGCCAGCCCAGATAGGCCAGCGCCAAGGGCAGCAGCAGCGCGGTCTCGACGAACAGGCCGTCGACCGCCTCGATCCGGACCGTCTTGCGGATCAGGCCGTAGAGCCCGAAGGTCAGCGCCAGGGTCAGCGACACCCAGGGCAGGCCCTCGGCCCGGACCGCCAGGTTGAGCACGCCGACGGTCGCGAGCCCGACGGCGAAGCCGCGCCAGGGGCCGATGCGCTCGCGCAGCACGACCATGCCCAGGACCACGTTGACCAGGGGGTTGATGTAGTAGCCCAGGCTGGTCTCGAGCACGCGCCCGGAGGCGATCGCCCAGATGAAGACCAGCCAGTTGACCGAGACGATCAGCGTGGAGAGCACGAGGAGCAGCCGCGTGCGCCGGTCGCCGAGCGCCGTTCGGATCACCGGCCAGTGGCGCGTCAGGGTGACCAGGCCGGCGAGCAGGACCACCGACCAGACGACCCGGTGGGCCAGGATCTCGGCCGCCGGCACGTGGCCGACCGCCTTGAAGTAGACCGGGATGCCGCCCCAGAACAGGAAGGCGGCCAGCGCGTAGAATACGCCGGCCGTGGTCCGGGCGCGGTCGCCCTGGCCCGCGCTCCCCGCGCTCCCCGCGCTCATGGCCTTGCCCCCTTGCCGGCAAATTCGGCCGCGACCTTACACCGCCCCGCGCCGCCGGCCCAGCCCCGCCGCGGCATGGCAGGCATGCGCGGAAGCAGAGAAGAACGGCGTTAATTCACCTTTCAAAGTACCCTGCTCTTTGTGGTCTACTGTCATTTCGTAGCGACTTGCAGGCCGAGGGCGAGCGATTGATGCTCCCGCGTGTGGATTAGGAAAGTCGGGTGAGTTTTGACATTCACTATTGCCTGGCCGCACCTGCAACCGGCGATCTGCCGGACGGCGAAGTGCGCGGATGGGCCGATCAGTTCCCGCAATTCACCAGACGACCCATCGATGACGGCAGCGTAGAGTATTGGTACGAGAACGAGGACACGGATGTCTCCTTTGCGCTGACGCAGGAAGCCGGTCACAAGCCGCCGGGCGGCGACGATGAGGTGCGGGCTCCCCTGCCTCCGCCCTACCGCTATACCGGTTGGCACGGCAACTTGAACTACTGCCGACCGTCGTTCTTTGCCTATGAAGCCATGCCTGTATTGGCGGATTTCGCCGCCAGATTCGGATTGACTATCTTCGACCGGCAGGAATTCGACGACGGCCGCAACGGCTTGATGACAGTGCCTCACGCGCCGCTGCTTGTTTCAAGCTGGCGAGAACACAATCAGCGCGCCGTCGACGCGCTGTTTGACCATTACAAGAAGCATGAGGCCGAAGGCGTTCCATCCCTTCCTATCCTGGACGAGGCGTGGCTGACGTCGATTTGGCGCCATAATTTTCACCGGGACGCGATCCAGGCGGCACATGGCGCGGACGCTTTCGTCATGCGCATTTCCCTGGTCACCGGGGTCGGTGACGAAGCTCTCCACAGTGCGATCCTCTGGGGTGAGGGGATGTCCATCATCCTGCCTCGGACGGATGGTATCTTGTTGGTGGACGTCGACCGGTCCTTCTTCGGACGGAAACCCAAGAGCAAATACTATTTCATCTCCACCGAAAACGCCCTGCCCTTTCTGGAGAAACACATGCGCGATTACGATAGGGACCGCGGTCTGTATTTCCTGGAGGATGCCCCCGGGACATCCCTGGTGAGCACATTCAAGAGGATTACCGCATCGTCAATCGCGTCAGACGTCACCGTTCCTGTGAAGATCATCAAGTTCGGGCAGGGCACCGACGCAGCGCCTCGAACCTCTCGCGGGATGGATCCGGGAATGCGAGTGATCGTCACGGATCCGGACTATGGTGGCCATGCGTAACTGGCGCGCGATGACCGCCGTTGGCGGGGGCCTCTGAATTCGGGTCGCTGGCCGGCGCCCGAAGCTCCGGCTCAAAACTTGTAGCCGCAGGCGAGCAGGTGGTCGCGGAAGCGGTCGTCGAGGCAGCCGGCGCCGAAGGCGATCTGCGGCAGATTGAGGTCGCCGCCGAAGTTGGCCTCGACCAGGACGGGGCCCTCGCTGGTCAGCGCGATGTCCCAGGACTGGGTCCTGATGGCCGGCAGCGAGGCGGCCGCGGCCAGGCAGAGGTCCAGCGTGGCCTGCCAGTCGGGCAGCTGCAGGCCGACGATCGGCCCGCCGGTATCCGGATGCTTCGGGCGCTCGGCCTGATCGTCGCCCGTGCCCGAGACCGCGCGCAGGATCGTCCCGCGCTCGAGGTCGATGGCGCCGAGGATGTTGCCGGCGCGCCAGTAGTTGTCGGCGATATTGCCGTTCGCGCAGATCTTGCAGACGCCCCGGAAGATTTCCGGGCCGCGCTCCGAAATGAAAGTAAAGACCCTGATCGTCGTAAGCCGGTCGCCCCAGGCCTCGGACAGCGTCCGGTGCGGGCGAAGCCGTTCCTGGAAGAGGTAGCCGCTCGACCCACGGCCCTCGACGTAGCGGCAGAACTCGGCCACGCCGACCCGGCTGCCGTCGGAGGAGACGAGCGTGTCGTCCTCGGCGGACAGCGCCTCGATGCTCCAGCATCCGAGGCTGAACATCCCGTCGACCGGTTTGGCGAAGAAGGGATAGACGGCGGCGTCCCGGAGAAAACCTTCCAGTTCGCTCCCGCTCCGCAAGGGCCGCGCCTGCCCGGAGCTTCGAAACGGATGGTATACCGCCAGGAGGCGCGGGGTCGGCAGGCCCAGGCCCTGCATGGTGGCCTGGAACTGCACCTTGTCGTGGACCAGGGAAAACCACGTGGTGTCGTTGCAGGCGAGGTGCATGCGTTCCTGCGCCTTCTTGCCGATGAATTTCAGCTTGTCGGCGAAGCTGAGCGCGCCGTCATAGAGCCGGTAGTAGAAGTATTCGTGATGCGACAGCTTTCCCGGGCCGCGCCCCAACCGCCATATCTCCGAGACGACGGCCGAGGTGTGCGCTCCGGCCTTGGTCGCCGCCCGCAAGTGTTTCGCCAGGTCGATCTCCGGCGGAGCGAGCAGGCGCTTGGAGAGCTTCTCGTCGGCCTCGAGCGCCGAGTCGACAGCAAAGGTCGTGGTATCGGTCATCTCACCTCGAAGGCAGCTGTTGTGCGAACCGTCGCCACCGCGCGGCCGGCTGCGGCGCAGGCAGGCGCTCACGACGGCCCGGTCAGACACACGTCGATATCTCAAATTGGCTAACGAAGGGTTACGCCACGCGTTGGCGCGATCCCGGCGCGATCCCGGTTGCAGGCGACCTAGATCTCGCGGTCGCGGAGCGTCTTGCGAATCGCCTCGGCGTTGAGGCGCGCGCCGGGCATCTGCGGATTGACCGCGAGCGCCGCCTCGAAGGACCCGAGCGCCAGCTCCCATTTCTCGAGCGCCAAATAGACCAGGCCGCGGCCCGACAGCGCGCCGAAGTGGCGCGGCTCGAGCGCGAGGGTCCGCTCGATGTCGGCCAGCGAATCCGCGTGCCGGCCCATCAGGTAATAGAGCGTCGCCCGCGCGTTCCAGCCCTCGGCGAAGTCCGGCGCGATCTTGACCACCTGATCGAGCGAGCGCAGCGCGGAGCCGTGGTCCTGCCGGGCCATGGCGGCGCGCGCCTGGTGCATGAGCAGCACGATGGCGTTGTCGTCGTGCTCGTACCAGAGGCTCCAGATCCGCGCCTCGACGGCCTGCGCGGTCCCGATGTCGGAGGCCCCCAGCAACTGCGCGAAGAGGTCCGGAAGCCGCGCGTCGCGCTGGTCGGCCAGGGCCCGCCCGCCGGCGAGGAGGACGGCAAGAGCCAAGACTGTTGCCCGGAACGCGCTCATGCCTCTAAGTATGACGCGGCGGTCTCCGCAGCCCAAGGGGATTGTCCGCGCCCGGCAGTCACGATTTCACGAGGCCAAAGGCGCCGGGGCACCACCACGCGAGAGCGACATGACGGCGAGCCGGCACTTTTCGAACGACTATGCCGAGGCGCGCGGCCGCTTCCTGGAGGCCAGCCGGCGGGCCGGGGCGGCGGTCGAGAGCCACGAGAACCCGACCCGCGGTCCCGGCGGCGAGGCGCTGTTCGCCGATGTCGCCTGGCTGGGCGCGGCCGAGGCGGAGCGGGTCCTGGTGACGGTCTCGGCGACCCACGGCGTCGAGGGCTTCTGCGGTTCGGGCGTCCAGTGCGGCTGGCTGGAGGCCGGCCTGCACAGGGACCTGCCGGACGGCATCGCACTGCTGCAGATCCACGCGATCAATCCCTACGGCTTCGCCTGGCTGCGCCGGGTCACCGAGGACAACGTCGACCTCAACCGCAACTTCGTCGACCACGGCGCGCCCTATCCGGTCAACGAGGGCTACGAAGCGCTCAAGGAGGCCATCTGCCCGCCCGAATGGAACGACGCGGTGGTCGCCGAGACAGGCGCCATTCTCGACGCCTACGCCGGGGCCAAGGGGCCGCGCGCCCTCCAGAAGGCGATTTCCGGCGGCCAGTACAGCCATCCGCAAGGCATTTTCTACGGCGGCAGCCGCCCGACCTGGTCGCACCGTCTGTTGAAACGGGTCTTCCGGGACCGGCTCGCCGCCGCCCGGCAGGTCGCGGTGATCGACTACCACACGGGGCTCGGGCCCCACGGCCATGGCGAGCGGATCTGCATCCACGAGCCGGGCTCCGAGGGCCTCGCCCGCGCGCGGCGATGGTTCGGCGACGACGTGACCTCGCCGGCGCTGGGCGATTCGGCCTCGGTCGAGATCTTCGGCTTCAACGTGATGGGCATGGAAGACGCCCTGCCGGGGCCGACCGCGCTGACCGCCGTGGCGCTGGAGTACGGCACGATTCCCTCGCCCGAGGTGCGCCTGGCGCTCCGGGCCGACAACTGGCTGCACGCCCACGGCCGGCCGGACTCGGCCCAGGGCCGCGCCATCAAAGAGCAGATCCGCGCCGCCTTCTTCCCGGACGAGGACGCCTGGAAGGAGATGGTCTGGGAGCGCGCGCTCGAGACCCAGCGCCAGGCCCTCGAGGGCCTCGCCGAGGGCTGAGGCGGTCCCGCCGGGGTCACGCAATTTCCCAGAAGCGGTGCCTTGAACACGACCGCCGCAAGCATTTTATCCGGCATCAACAAGAAATCACGGCGCGATTTTGGCTAACCGGCGGGATTTATCCTGTCCAAATATTCCTAACATTTCTGCAATTGCCTTGAAATTGCCTAAAATTTTGCAAATTGAATCTTATTTACGTAAATAGTATACTTTTATAGTAATTTAATTGTTGTTGGGGGGCGCTGACGACACCGACCCGAATCGGGAGGTTGGAGATGACAGCGCACAGATTGGCGATCGCCGGCGGCATGGCGATGGTGGCCATGGGGCACTTCGGCCACGCCGCCGCGGAGGAAGGACCGGAGGCCGCCGCGTTGGAGGCCGCGGCCGTGAGTCAGGCCGTGGACCGCCCAAAGGCCACCAGTGCACCGCGGCCGGGCGTCCAGATCCACCTCAAGAGCCCGAGCGACGCGGGCGCCGCCATGGCGGAGACCGTGCCGCCGTGGCAGCGCGCCGAGCTCGAGGCCGAGTCGCAGAGGATCGAGGTCGATTCGATTGATCTCGGCAGCCTCGGCGGCCTCCGCCGCGCCGGCGACGGCCGGGGCGGCTTCCGCGCCTACGCCGGCCTCGGCATGGGCAAGCTCAAGCTCTCGATGGACCTGGACAGCGGCAATCTCAAGCTCGGCAAGGAGAAGCGCAGCGGGAGCAGTCGGGTGTTCCTCGGCATGCGCTACCGGATGGCGCCCCGCACCAGCCTGGCGCTGGAGTACCGGGCCATGGCCGGCGACAACCCGCTGTTCGAGCTCGATCTCGGCGGCCAGACCTTCTCGGCCGACCGGCTGAGCGTCCACGACCTGCGCATGAGCCTCCGCTACCGGTTCTGAAGCCGCGTCCCCGGGATGACCGGGCCGCGGCGACCTGTTCAATCGACGGTCCTGACCGCGACCGGGTCGCCGTCGCGCACGGCCTCGAGCCGCCGGACGTCGTCGGCCGTGCAGCCCCAGATGTTGGTCGGCGCCGCCAAGCGGATCTCGTCGCCGGTCGAGATCGGCGTCGGGCCGAAGCCGATCGCGATCGCGTCGCCCTCGACCCAGAAGGCCATCTCGCCGGCCTCGACCAGGGCCCGGGCGTCGGCCTCCCGCGCGACCCGGACCGGGGTCGAGAAGTAGACCTCCTCGCCCCAGGTGTTGGCCCGCGACTCGAAGGGCGCCGCCGCCAGGACCGCGCGCCCGGTCAGCGTATCGAAGACCTCGACCCGCAGCGAGACCTCGCCCGCCGTGATTTCGAGCTTTGCCATGCCTCTCCTCCCCTGCCGGCCGTCCGGCGGGCGCTGCCCTATTTCCGCCACAAGATCGTCCGGCTCCGGGCCAAGTTACGCCCTACATCAGGTGAAAGCCAAGCCCCGGGGCGGGCCGGCGCGGACCCAGGCAGGGACAAGCGGAGATGGCAATGCGGACCTTCGACAGGACGGCGAAGCGGGTGGCGGCCGTGGGGATCCTCGCCGTGCTGGTCGCGGCCGGCGCCGGCACCCTGGGGGCCGGCAAGTGGCTCCGGCAGGCCTTCGAGCAGCTCTTCTCCGATCGCGCGGCCACGGCCGGGCTGGACCTGACCACCGATAGCCTGGATCACGACGCCGCCGCCGGGACCCGGCCCGCCCGCCCCAGCGTCGCCCAGCGCCACGGGGCGCGGGCGAAGTCCGGGCCCCGCCTGCTGCTCCTGCGCAGGAACGAAGCCTGGGGCACCGGGACGCCGGCCACGTCCTCCCCGCTCGTGCCCTATGCCGGTTTCGGCATCGGCGTGTTCAAGCTGTCGATGAACCTGGCCGAGCGCGACCTGGGCCTGACCAAGGAGAAGAAGCAGCGCAAGACCCGCGTCTTTGCCGGCCTCAGCTACCAGGCCGCGCCGAACCTGACGCTGAACCTCGAGTACCGCGCCCTGCCGGCCGGCGATCCGCTGTTTACGCTCGACCTCCGCGGCCTCGCCTTCGACGTCGACAACCCCTTCCAGGACCACAACGTCAACCTCAAGGCGCGCTACCGCTTTTAGCGGGCCGGGGGCGACGACTTGGCGCCGCTACTGCGCCGCCTGGGCCGGGGCGGCGGCGGCTTCGACGCCTTCCAGTGCCTTGGGCAGGGGGCCGCCGGTGGCCCAGTCGAGCAGCTCGGCCGTATGCACCAGGGGCAGGCTCGTGGCGGCGGCGATCTGGGTCAGGCAGCCGATGTTGCCGGTGGCCACGGCGTCGGGCGCCAGACCCTCGATATTGGCCACCTTGCGGGCGCGTAAGGCGCCTGCGAGGCCCGGCTGAAGGATGTTGTAGGTGCCGGCCGAGCCGCAGCAGAGGTGGCCCTCGGGCACGTCGAGCACCTGGAAGCCGGCGGCAGCCAGCAAGTCCTTGGGTTCGCGCGTGATCTTCTGGCCGTGCTGCATGGAGCACGCGGAGTGGTAGGCCAGGCGGAGTCCGGTCGCGCGCGCCGGCGGCTTCAGGTCGAGCTCGGCCATGACCTCGCTGATGTCCCGGGTCAGCGCCGAGACACGCGCGGCCCTGTCCGCCCAGGCCGGGTCCCCGCGCAGCAGGAAGCCGTAGTCCTTGACCGTGGTGCCGCAGCCCGACGCGTTGATGACAACCGCGTCCAGGCCGCCGGCCTCGAGCTCGGCGCTCCAGGCGGCGACGTTGGCCCGCGCGGCGGCCAGCGCCGCCTCCCCCCGGCCCAGGTGGTGGACCAGCGCGCCGCAGCAGCCGGCGCCTTTCGCGACCACGACCTCGACGCCGTGGCGGGTCAGCAGGCGCACACTCGCCTCGTTGATCTGCGGCGCCAGCACCTGCTGGGCGCAGCCGGTCATCAGCGCCATGCGTGCCCGGCGCGGCCCCTCGGCCGGAAAGACCTGCGGCTTGTCGAGCGGGCTGGGCGGCTGGACGCGGCCGGGCGCCAGCGCGAGCATGGCGCCGAGGCTGCCCGGCAGGAGGCGCCGGATGGGCCGGGCCAACGCGGCGCCCGCCAGCGCCAGGCGGAAGCGCCCGGGATAGGGCAGCACGAAAGCGAGCAGGCCGCGCAGCAGGCGCTCGAAGAGCGGGCGTTTGTACGTCTCCTCGACGCGCAGGCGGGCGTGGTCGACCAGGTGCATGTAGTGCACGCCCGAGGGACAGGTCGTCATGCAGGAGAGGCAGGTGAGACAGCGGTCGAGGTGCTTGGCGACCTTGGCCGAGGCGGGCCGGCCGCTCTCCAGCAGGTCCTTGATCAGGTAGATGCGCCCGCGCGGGCTGTCGAGCTCGTCGCCCAGCAAAACATAGGTCGGGCAGGTCGCCGTGCAGAAGCCGCAATGCACGCAGGCGCGCAGGATCTTGTCGGCCTCTGCGATGTCGGGGTCGGCGAGCTGGACCAGGGAGAAGTGCGTCTGCATGTCAGAGCCCCGCCACCATGCGCCCGGGGTTCAAGACCCGGCGCGGGTCGAAGCCGTCCTTGACCCGCCTGGTCAGGGCCGCCATGGCCGGGTCCTGCGGCTGGAACACGGGGACCGCGGCGCGCAGCGTCTCGGGCCCGCGGACCAGGGTCGCGTGGCCGCCGCAGTCCGAAAGCGCCGCGCGCAGGCCCACGTGCCCGCCGTCCTTCGAAGGCGGCAGGGCGAGCCAGAGGAGCCCGCCGCCCCAATCGTAGTAGGCGAGCGCGTCCTGGCCTTGGGCGAGCGCGCCGGCGACCGCCGGGCCGGCCTGCGGCGGCACCGAGACCCGCCAGACCAGGCGCTCCGGCCGGGTGACGAAGGGCCGGACGTCGCGCACCTCCTGCCAGAAGACCGCGGAATTTCTGTCGTGCAGCTCCTCGCTCTCGCCCAATTCCGCCAGTTCGCGGCGCAGCGCGGCGCAGCGGTACTCGACCGAGGGGCCGGTGCCCTCGACGCGCAGCGCCGTGACCGCGCCGCCCGCCTCGCGCACGTAGGAGACCTCCGAGTCCGCGGCGAGCGCCGCCGGCAGGTGGGCGGCGCCCGAGACCTCGTGGGCCGAGCCGAGCGCCCGGGTCATGGCGGCGAGCGCCTTTCCGTCGTCGAGGCCGAGCAGCAGCACGGTGCGCGTCTTCTCGGCCGCCGGCAGGACCTTGACCGTGACGTCGGTCATCGCCGCCAGGGTGCCGTAGGAGCCGGCCATCAGCTTGCACAGGTCGTAGCCGGTCACGTTCTTGACCACGCGGCCGCCGGACTTGAAGGCTTCGCCGCGGCCCGAGACCGCGGAAACCCCCAGGAAGTGGTCGCGCGCCGCGCCGGCCTTGATGCGCCGCGGGCCGGCCAGGTTGCAGGCCAGCACGCCGCCGATCGAGCCGGCGCCCGCCTCGCCGCCCAGCAGCGGCCCCAGGTCCGGCGGCTCGAAGGCCAGCTCCTGGTTCTTCTCGGCCAGCGCCGCCTCGATCTCGGCGATGGGCGTGCCGGCGCGCGCCGAGAGCACCAGCTCCTCGGCCTCGTAGAGCGTGATGCCGGCAAGCCCCGAGAGCTCGAGCCCGTGGCCCGCCTGGACCGGCCGGCCGAACGCGCGCTTGCTGGCGCGGCCCAGCACCTCGAGCGGCTCCTCCTCCGCCGCCGCCCAGGCGACCGCCTCGACGACCTGCGCCGCATTCTCCGGCCTGAAGATCCCGGTCATGGTTGTCCCGGCACCTCGCCGCTCTATCCCCTCCCCCCTTGCGGGGGAGGGTTAGGGTGGGGGGTATGGTTGCGCAGCGCCAGTCGAATCGTTTCGGTCACGCCCTCCAGGTTCCCGTCCACCTCGTTGTTCCAGAACCGGATCACCCAATAGCCCTGGCTTTCCAGCCACCGAGCGCGTCTGCCGTCGCGGGCCTGCGACAGGTTGTGCTGTCCGCCGTCGACCTCGACGACGAGACGGTGGGAGAAGCAAGCGAAGTCGGCCACGTAGGGACCTAGAGGCACTTGACGGCGAAAACGGGCGCCCGCCAGCTGACGGCGGCGCAGGACCGACCAGAGTCTCTGCTCCGCCTCCGTCGGGGTCTTCCTCAAGTGTCTTGCCGTTTTCGATGCCATTGCTCAATCGTACCGTCGCAAGCCTCACCCCCCACCCAAACCCTCCCGCGCAAGGGGGGAGGTCTTCAGTGGCCCGATCCGCTCCTATTTCTATGCCATAGCACCCGGTTCAAATCTCGCGTTCCTCAGAAGCGCGGCAGGTCGGGGAAGGGGATCTGGCCGCGAGAGATGTGCATGCGGCCGAGCTCGGCGCAGCGGTGCAGCACGGGGAACATCTTTCCAGGGTTAAGGAGCGAGTCCGGGTCGAAGGCGCATTTGACCCGCTGCTGCTGGGCCAGGTCGGCCTCGGAGAACATGGTGCCCATCAGGTCGCGCTTCTCGACGCCGACGCCGTGCTCGCCGGTCAGCACCCCACCGACCTCGACGCAGAGCCTGAGGATCTCGGCGCCGAAGGCCTCGGCGTTCTCCAGCTCGCCGGGATTGTTGGCGTCGTAGAGGATCAGCGGATGCAGGTTGCCGTCGCCGGCGTGGAACACGTTGGCGACGCGCAGGCCGTAGCGCGCGCTCATCTCGGCCATGCGCTTCAGCACCTCGGGCAGGCGGTGGCGCGGGATCGTGCCGTCCATGCAGTAGTAGTCTGGCGAGATACGGCCGACCGCCGGGAAGGCGGCTTTGCGCCCGGCCCAGAACTTGAGGCGCTCCTCCTCGCTTTCCGAGGCCCGGCTGGTAACGGCGCCGCAGTTCGCGGCGATCGCCGAGATGCGCGCGATCAGGTCGTCGACCTCGGCCTCGGGGCCGTCCAGCTCGACGATCAGCAGCGATTCCACGTCGAGCGGATAGCCGGCCTGGACGAAGTCCTCGGCGGCGTGGATCGCCGCCCGGTCCATCATCTCCATGCCGCCCGGGATGATCCCGGCGCCGATGATCGCGGCGACGCAGTTGCCGCCGGCCTCGTTGGTCGGAAAGCCGAGCAGCAGGGCGCGCGCGGTCTCGGGCGCCTGCAGGATGCGCACCGTGACCTCGGTGATCACGCCGAGGAGGCCTTCCGAGCCGGTCATGAGCCCGAGCAGGTCGTAGCCCCCGGCATCCAGGTGCCGGCCGCCCAAACGCACCACCGTGCCGTCGATCAGCACCATCTCCAGGCCGAGCAGGTTGTTCGTGGTGAGCCCGTACTTCAGGCAATGCACCCCGCCCGAGTTCTCGGCGACGTTGCCGCCGATAGTGCACGCGATCTGGCTGGAGGGGTCGGGTGCATAGTAGAAACCCTCCGATTCCACCGCCTTGGTGATGCCCAGGTTGGTGACCCCGGGCTGCGCGACGACGCAGCGGTTGGCAAAGTCGATGTCGAGGATGCGGTTGAAGCGAGCCATGCACAGCAGGACGCCATCGGCCAGCGGCAGCGCGCCGCCCGAGAGCGAGGTGCCGGCGCCGCGGGGCACGACCTTGATGCCCTCGGCGTTGCAGTAGGCGAGAATCCGGCTGACCTGCTCGACGGTCTCGGGCAGCACGGCGACCATCGGCCGCTGCCGGTAGGCGGTCAGCCCGTCGCTCTCGTAGACGGCGAGCTCGTCCCGGTCGGCGATCACCCCCTCGCCGGGCACGATGGCGTTCAACGCCCGGGCGATCTCGCGCCGGCGCGCGAGCACCGTGGCGTCGGGTTCCGGCATCTTCATCGGCGCCCACCTCCCCGCAGGGCCGTGCCAACTATGGTCAGGTCCGGCAGACGGGTCAATGGCCGGGCCCGAGGGCGGGACCCGGGCACGGCAAAGCCGCGCCTCCCGGCCGGGGGGCGCGGCTTTGCCGGCGAGATTACGGCCTTGCGCGGGCGCGAAAGCCCGGCGGGACGGCTCAGCCCTGGCGCGCCTTAAAGCGCGGGTTCTTCTTGTTGATCACGTAGACCCGGCCCCGGCGGCGCACGATGCGGCAGCCCTTCTCGCGCAGCTTCGCGGTCTTGAGCGAATTGACGACTTTCATCGGAACGTTCCCAAACTCCAGCGGCCGGCCCGGCCGGCCCGGTCAAGAGGGCGCGAAGATAGGCAAGCCTGCAGCGCCTGTCAATCGCCCGCTGGCGGCCGGAATCGGCCCTGTGAAACGGGTACGGGTCACCAGTCGGACAACAGCCCGTCCCTGGGTTTCTTCACGCCGAGGATGCGGCAGACCTTTAGGTCGCCGGCCTTCATGAGCTTGACCCGGCGAGTCCACAGCTCGACCTCATCGACCAGGACGGACCCGGCCTCGCTGTCCAGGGACGCCTGGTCCACCCGGGCCATGTAGTTGGACCAGCACTCGGTGATCTGCTTGCCCGTCTCCTTGGTGATGTCCTCGGTGATGCGGATGTCGAGCTTGTAGTGGGTCAGGGCCTTGACATAGTCCTCCATGGCCCAGGGATGGGGCGTGACCGGTTCCGAGGCGCTCCAGTGATCCAGACCGTCCGTCTTCCGCTTCGGCTCGGCCAGGACGAAGTCGGTGAACAGCAGCTGGCCGCGGTCCTTGAGGGCAAGGTCGACCATCCGGAACAAGCGGTCCTTGTCCTCGACGGTGAACAGGAACTCTTTGGAGAACACACAGTCGTAGGTCTTGGGCTGCAGCTCGAAGTGTTCCGGGTCGAAGCTGTTGACTGGCGCCTTCTTGCCCAGACCGGCCATGTTGGACAGCTCCATGCCGGCTTCGGCCAAATGGGTCTCGGCCTCGAGCCCGGTCACCCAGACACCGAAGTGGTCCGCCATGACTCGCGCCGCGCCGCCCAGGCCGGCGCCCAACTCCAGCAGGCTCATGGCCGGGGTCAGGCCGAAGGGTTTGACCAGGCTGAGGATCGCCTCTTCGCCGCCGGGCCCGACGAGTCCGTTGCCCCAGACTTCCTGGACGAGCGCGATGCGCGCGGTCTCCCAGCGCATCTCCGGGCGCTCGTAGCGAACCTTGTGGTGCGCTTCGCCAGAGTCCAGCGGCGTGCCCTCGGATTCCTTCTGGTGCAGTTCGAGGTCGTAACCCTCCCACCAGGCCTTGAGACGCCAACGGATGGGGATCTTGGCGCTATGAGACCCGGTCGTGTTGGCCACGTGAACCCCCCTTCGACTTGGCACGCCGTCCTTCCCCGCGGCAACGGCGGGAAGGACTTCCACGGTAGTTTTCCTACAGCAGCTAGGTAAATCGCGCGTTAAACTAGCTTCGTTTACCTAGATCATTTCGCTGGTTTGCTCGGCGACCGCGAGGTCTGGGGCTCCCCGTTGGCCAGCGCGTTCAGCGCCCGTCGGTCGGCGCCCGAGGGCAGCGGGCGCCGCGGATGGTCGATCCAGGCGGCGATGTCGGCCAGTACCCGCGCGGCGCCGAGGTCCTGCAGCAGCATGTGCCAGCCGTCCGCATAGAGCGCCGGGCGCTGTTGTGCGTCGGGTCCGTTGGGCAGGTGGCGCCAAAGCGCCAGCGTGGGTTTGCGCGGAATGATCTCGTCCTTCTCGCCATAGAGCAGGAGGGACGGCGCCTGCAGGCGCCCGGCGCTGTCCAACGCATCACCCATCAGGTCGGTCAGGCCTTCCAAGGTCCCAATCCGCGTGCGCTTGATGAACAGGGGGTCGCGGCCCATCTCGCGCAGCCGCTCGATGTTGTCCGAGGCCTGGATATCGAGCCCCTCGCCCGAGACCTCGGCCCAGGGCACCAGGCGCGCGCCAATCCACAGGGCGGCGCGCATGTAGAACGGCATCTGCGAGCGCGCCCAGACCGCTGGCGCCACGAGGATCGCGCCGTCTGCCTCCGGCGGGTCCGCTCCGGTCATCGCGACCAGGACGACGGCCCCGCCCATGCTGTCACCGACGAGATAGAGCGGCGTCCCAGGGTAGCGGGCGCGCAGCAGTCGAGCCGCGGTCCTCGCGTCGTCGACCAGCGTCTCGCTGCCCGCCCAGAGGCCGCGGTAGGGCGCCTCGCCGAAGCCCCTCTGGTCGTAGGCGTAGGTGGCGATGCCGCGCGCGGCCCACCATTCGCCCGGCGCCTTGAAGGCCCGCGAGTAGTCGTTGAATCCGTGCAGGGCAAGCAGCACCGCCTTCGGCTCCTCCTCGGGCAGCCAACTGCGCAGGGCCAACTCCATGCCGTCGGGCGCGATCAGGCGGTCGTCGGTCAGGCGCGGCTCCGTCGGGCCCGGCCCGGGCGGCATGCGACCGGCCGTGCAGGCGGCCAGGACCGCGGCCAGGCAGACGGCCAGAAACGACGCCAGCCGACGCGCCGGCACACTGTCCGGGGAGTGACGCCTGTTCTTCCGCGTCCGTTCCGCAGGCTCTGTACCGGGCAACAGGCGGGTTTCCCTCCGGGTGGTTTTCGGATCGTCCGGACCCCGGCTCCCGCGAAGAGTCCGGCCGAACGGAAGATCGCCCGACCTTGCCAAATCCGCGTCCGGGCGTAAACCGCCTGGATGTACCCGAGCGGCGATCCCGCGTCCTAGCGCTCAGCGACGATCCTGCAGGCGCGCAGCTCGCCGGTCCTGAGAAGCTTGGCCCGCCGGCTCCAGAGCCTGGCCTCGTCGAGCAGCATCTGCGCGGCCCTGCGATCCAGGGAGGGCCGTCGTCGTCTGGCCAGAAAGTCGGCCCAGGCCCCGTTGATCGCCCTCCGGGTTTCCCCGGTGATGTCGTCGATACGGAGGCTCAGGCCAAGCCCGGTGAGCGCCTCGATATAGTCCTCGACCGACCAGGGCGTGGGCCGTGCCGGATCGGCGGCCACCCAGGCCTCGACCCCCGGTGTCTGCCGGCCGTCCGCCGCCACGACGTAGTCGACGAACAGCATCCGGCCGCCGTCGGCGAGCAGGGCCTCGGCCACGGCCAGGAGCCGCGCCTTGTCCCGCACGGTGAACAGGACGTCCTTCGAGAAGATCCGGTCGAAGGCGCCCGGCGCCAGCACCTCGTGCCTCTGCGCCAGGGAATGAATCGACGCCTTGCTCGGCAGGACGGCCCGGGAGGAGAGCGCCCTGCCCGCTTCGGCCAGGCGGCGGTCCGCCTCCAGGCCGGTCACCCGGGCGCCGAACCGCTTGGCCAGAACGCGCGCCGGGCCGCCCAAACCGGCACCGAGGTCGAGCACGCGCATCCCGCGCTTCAGGCCGAGCGGCTCGACCAGCCCGAGGATGGTCTTCTTGCCGCCGGGGGCGATAAAGCCCTTGCCCCAGACTTTCTGGACTACGTCAAGTCGCGTCTTGTCCCAGCGGAGCTCCGGCGCCTTGCCCACGGGCCGCCCGGGGGGCCGCTCGGGGAGCTGCTCGGGGAGCTGCTCGGCCTCCGGCCGGACCGCGACCAGCTGCACCTCCGGCGCGGTCCGGCGCATCGGCACTCCGGAGTCCCGCAGCCGCGCCAAGAGGCGCTCGCGCTGGGAAAGGCCGATCTCGGCCGGTCCTGCCGTCGCAAGCACCGATGCGCCCCTTGCCTTAGACAATCCGGTCCTCTCTCGCGGCCACGATGGGATGAATTCCGCCAAGCCCTTGGTAAATGCACAAGGTAAAGGAGGTGTTAACGCCTGTTAACCATGCCGGGGCAGGATATGCGCGACCGGCGCCCCCGTCGAGGCCCGAGACGGGCCCGGAACCTGCCGACCGCTGGGGAAACTGGTGGGCGCGGCTGGGATTGAACCAGCGACCCCTACGATGTCAACGTAGTGCTCTCCCGCTGAGCTACGCGCCCTTCCGCCGGAACCGGCGATGCTTGGTCCGGCCTGCCCAGCGTCGCCGCAAGGCGGATCGCCGACAGGCGGGGCGAGATAACATCATCCCCAGGGCTTTGGCAAGACTCGGAAGCTGTCCCGATTCGCGCCCTAGCGGGCGCTCAGCATCACGTCGATCTGGCTGACCAGTTCGCGCAGGTGGAAGGGCTTTGACAGCACCCTTGCGCCGCGCGAGGTCTCCTCGCGGGCCTTCAGCGCGACCGCGGCGAAGCCGGTGATGAACATGACCTTGATGCCGGGCTGCTCCTTGGCGGCGCGGCGCGCCAGCTCGATGCCGTCGAGCCCGGGCATGACCACGTCGGCCAGCAAGATGTCGACCCGCTCCTCGGCCAGGGTGGTGAGCGCATCGAGGCCATCGCCCACCGCGCGCACCTCGTGCCCAGCGCGGGTCAGCGCCTTGGCGAGGAAGTCGCGCATGGAGTCGTCGTCTTCGGCGAGCAGAATTTGCGCCATCTTGCCCTTCACTCTCGCGGCGGCCGCTCGGGCGGCCATGTCCGGCCGCGCCCAAGGAGGACTATACCCTATGCGGGCCGGTCTAAAATAGTGATTAACGATTATGTAGGACGGAGGGGCGAAGAAAGTCTCATGACAGGCGCGGCGCTTTCCCGTAAACACCTGGGAAGCACGGCAAGGGACCAAGACCCATGGACGCAGACTCCCCGGTCGCCGGGATCGCCGGGATCGAGGCCCCGCACGAAGTGGTGGCGCCGGCGCGCCAGACTCTGCCACTGGTCTTCGCCTCGCCGCACAGCGGCAACCGCTACCCGCGGGACTTCCTCGCCGCCTCCAAGCTCGACCACCTCGCCCTACGCCGCTCGGAGGACAGCTTCGTGGACGAGATCTTCCAGGCGGCGCCCGGTCTGGGCGCGCCGCTGATCCGGGCGCTCTTCCCGCGGGCCTTCGTCGATCCCAACCGCGAGCCCTTCGAGCTCGACCCGGCCATGTTCGAGGACGACCTGCCGAGCTACGCCAACACGCGCTCGCCCAGGGTCGCCGCCGGGCTCGGCACGATCGCGCGGGTGGTCGCCAACGGCGCCGACATCTACCGCCGCAAGCTCGCGGTCGGCGAGGCCCTGGAGCGGATCCGCAACTACTATTGGCCCTATCACGAGGCGCTGCGCGACCTGGTCGAGGCCACCCGGGGGGCATTCGGCTATTGCGTCCTGATCGACTGCCACTCCATGCCGTCGGTCGGCGGGCCGGCGGACCGTGACCCCGGTGCGGCCAGGGTCGATTTCGTGCTGGGCGACTGCCACGGCACGGCCTGCGGGGCGGTGGTGATGGAGACCGCCGCGGCCGAGCTCGCGCGGCTCGGCTACAACGTGGCCCGCAACGCGCCTTATTCCGGTGGCTTCGTGACCCGCCACTACGGCCGGCCGGCCCAGTCGGTCCACGCGCTGCAGATCGAGATCAACCGGGCGCTCTACATGGACGAGGGCCGGATTCGGCGCGGCGCCCACCTGCCCCGGCTGGCCGAGGAGATGCACGGCGTGATCGCCGCCCTCGGCCGCATCGACGGGACCCTGCTCGGCGCGCAATGACCGGTCCGGGGGCGCCGCCGGACGGGGGCTTGCTGCTGCGTGACGCGGCCCCGGCGGATCTCGGCGCGGTGCAGGCGATCTATGCCGAGCACGTGCGCCACGGCCTCGCCTCCTTCGAGCTCGATCCGCCGGACCTCGAGACCATGACCGCGCGCTTCGACGAGGTGACGGCGCGAACCTGCCCTCGATCCGGCTGCACGAAGCGCACGGCTTCACGCGGGCCGGCCTGATCCCCTCGGTCGGGTTCAAGTTCGGCCGCTGGGTCGACTGCGTGCTCCTGCAGCGCGCCCTGGGCGAGGGCGACGCCACCCTACTCGGGCCGAACAGCATTACCTGATCTTGGCACGGGGTTTGCTTCGCTGAGGGGCAGGAGGCTCCTCTGATGTGCCTGCCCGGCGCCCGCCGCACGATCGCCTGCCTCGCCCTCGGCCTCGGCCTGCTGGCCGCGGCCCCAGAGGGCCTTCGTGCCGGGGCGCCGGATCCCTGGGCGCTCTGCGCGGAACACGCCGGCGCCGCGGCCCGGCGAAGCGGCCTGCCGCACCACCTGCTGGGCGCCATCGCCAAGGTCGAGGCGGGCCGCTGGAACGCGGCCGAGGGGGCAGTTATTGCCTGGCCCTGGACCGTCACCGCCGAGGGCCGGGGGCGCTATCTGCCGAGCCGCGCGGCGGCGCTGGCCGAGGTGCGGACGCTCCGGGCGCGCGGGCTCAGCAACATCGACGTCGGCTGCCTGCAGGTAAACCTGCGCTACCACCCCGAGGCCTTCGCCAGCCTCGAAGACGCCTTCGACCCGGCGCGAAACGCCGCCTATGCCGCCGGCTATCTCGCCCGCCTGCGCCAAGAGACCGGCTCCTGGACCACGGCGATCGGCCGCTATCATTCGCGGACGCCACGCCTCAGCGGCCCCTACCGCCTCAAAGTGTTCCGCGCCTGGCGCGAGGCCCGCCGCCAGGCCGACCGGGCCCGGATCGCGGCCAAGCCACCCGCCGGAACCCAGCCGTCCTCCCGGCCCCAGGCGGCGCCTGGCCAGATCGCCCGGCGCCACGCCCTCGCCTCCGGCCTGCCCCTGCGGCCCTGACGCGCACCCAGAAGCCGGAGCAAACGAGCCCATGCAAAGTAAATCGTTGTTTGATTTCAAGAGGTTAAGTGTGGTCGCCGGGTCAGAGGTCGAGGCGTAAGTCCTTGAAAAGAATAGGTTTACGCTACAGGGACTTTTGGCACCTTCGCTCGGTCCCGCCGCCCTCACGGAGCGCGGGCCGGGATTGTTGTCGCGGTCGCGCTGGCGCCGGCCGGGGCCGCGCTCTGGGCGCCGCCTTTCGCGCAGGACCCAGCCCATTGCGCCTTCGCAGGCCGGCGGGCGGTCTGATGCGCCAGGATGCTGCGCAGCTGGCGCTCGCAGACCGGCATGGCCGCGCCGGAGGTGAACGCCCGCCACAGACAGGCCTTGGGCGTTCCGGCATAGGCCCCCGGCATGTCGTCGCGGCGCCGGTCGCGGTTCCACGAGGTCCCGGCATAGCGCACCGTCAGCCGATGCACCTCCCGGGCCAGCGCGGTCGCCGAACCGTCGCTGCACAGGCATTCGGCGAGCTCCCGCAGGGCGGCGTTGCGCTTGCGGATCGCGGCCTCGAGCCACCAGGGCACTCCGCCCTGCGCGCCGCGCAGCCCGAAGGCCTCGCCCAAGCTTGTGCGGCGCTGGCTCAAGAAGTCTTCCAGCCTGCTGCCCAGCCAGCGCGAAAGATCGTCGTCCAGGGGCTCGCCGGCCTGGCAACAACGGGCGATCTCTCTGAGATTCTCGATTTCCGTCAACATGGCGTTCGTCTCCCAGACTCGTGCAATCGCCGCACCTCTCCGGCTCACCTGGTCCGGCGTGGTTGCCCGTGGCCGGTTTCCATCAGATACTCGTCAGTATGTCACTCTCAAAAATTTTTCTACTCGGGGGCCTCCGTCCGTTCGCTCGCTGCCTCTTCGGCCATCGGGCGGTCCTCTGCATCGGCATCGCCGGGTGCCATGCCGCGCCACATGACTTGGGCCAGGCGCGGCGCCATGGCGTCGAAATCGAGGCCGTCCGGGTCTTGGGTCATCCACAGGCCCACGCCGAGAAGGATACAGCGCCAGACGACGGCGAGCGCCTGGGGGTCCAGATCCTTCGCGACGACGCCACTGTCGATCAGCCATTGAGCCACCGGCAGGGTGTCATCGTAGAACTTCCGCGCCAGCTCCGCGTACCTGTGGCGCAGGGCCGGGTTCCGGCTGCGTGACACGAACTCGAGCCCGAGCCGCCGCCAAGATTCACCCTTGCGTGCCTGTTGGACCTCGTGGGCGACGAAGGCCACCAGGGCCCGCTCGCCCGCGCCGTCACGCACCGCGTCGCGAATATCATCGGGAATGCGCGCTGCTTCGCGTCTGAACCGCTCTTCGATGAGCGCCATACAGAGGTCGTCCTTGCCGGCGAAGTGCCAATAGACGGCCCCCTTGGTCAGGCCCGCGTCGGCCGCCACGTCGTCCAGCGTCGCGCCGGAGTAACCGTGCCGGGCGAAGGTCCGGAACGCGGCCTCGAGGATTCGCGAGCGTGTGTCGGCCGCCTCGGCCCCGACGCCCTGGGGCCCGGCCGTATCCGCGCTTGCGGCGCCGATCGCCTCCAGGAACCGCGGCAGGCCGTCCCGGCCGCCGACGTGCCGACGGACCGTCGGCCAGCTCACCCCCGAGGCGCGCGCAAGCTCGGCGAGGCTGATGTCCTTGGCCGGCTTCTCGCCGGCGAGCGTGCGGGCGGCGGTCATGATCCTGTCCCGAACCTTCATGATTTCGCTCACAGTGACATACTACTCGGTATGCTACCACATACTTGTCGGTATCGCAAGTGGTAATCCGGTCTCGGGCGGCCGCGGGCCCGGCGCCGGCGAGGCCGGCAAGGCCGGACCGCGCCTCAGCCCAGATCGCGCAGGCGCTCGATCCGCTCCGGGGTTGGGGGATGGGTCGAGAAGAGCGCGCTGGCTCGGACGCCGAACTTGCGGAAGGGATTGGCGATGAAGAGGTGCTGAACGGCGCGGTTGGCGCCCTCGAAGCGCTCCGTGGTCGTGTCGATCTTCTCAAGGGCGCCGATCAGGCCGAGCGGATTGCGCGCCAGCTTGACCGCAGTGGCGTCGGCCAGATACTCGCGCTCGCGCGAGATCGACATCTGCACCAGCCAGGCCGCGAGCGGCGCCAGGACCGCGAAGACCAGGACCACGACCAGCGCCAGCGCCGCGCCGCCGCCCTTGGAACGCGAGCGCCCGCGCGAGTGCAGGCCGCCGCGCATTGCGCCGCGCAGAACCGCATCCGAGACGAGCGCGATCAGCCCGACGACGACCGCGACCGCCGTGGCATAGAGGATGTCACTGTTCGCGATATGGCCCATCTCGTGCGCCACCACGCCCTGCAGCTCGGGGCGAGTCAGGCGGTCGATGAGGCCGCGCGTGACGGCGATCGCCGACTTCTCGGGCTTGAGCCCGGTGGCGAAGGCATTGAGCGCCGGGCTCTCCAGCACGAAGACCCGCGGCTTGGGCAGGCCGGCGGCCAGCGCCATCTCCTCGACCACGTTGTGCAGGACCGGCTCGCTCTCGGACGAGACCTCGCTGGCCCCGGCCAGGGCGAGCAGAATCCGGTCCCCGGCGAAAACCGCCACCAGGACCCAGACGGCGCCGACGACAATCATGACGCCGGCCCCGTTCACGCCCCAGGGACTCCGGTAGGCCAGCGCCTCGACGACGCCGAGCGGCGCGCCGTCGCTGAGCGCGCTCAGATAGACGATCTCCGCCGCCCAGCCGATCACGTAGCCGAGCCCGCCGGCGATCACGATCATGATCGTGCAAAGCCAGAGCGTGTTGCGCTCGTTGCGCCGGATCGCGGCGTAGAAGTCGGTCCGCCGGAGGCCGGGCGCCGGGGCTGTCGATTCGGAGGACCCTCCGTCCGGAAGCTCGGCCATCGCCCGGCGGCCGCTAGCGCAGGTCGACCTTGACCGGCTCGGTCTCCGCCTCCGGCACGTCGAAATAGGGCGCCCGGACGAAGCCGAAGGAATTCGCCACCATGTTGGACGGGAAGCTTTCGATCCTGGTGTTCAAGCTCAGGACCGAGTCGTTGTAGTGCTGGCGCGAGAAGGCGATGCGGTTCTCGGTGGTCGCGAGCTCCTCCATGAGGCGCTGGACGTTCTCGTTGGCCTTGAGGTCGGGATAGTTCTCGACCAGGGCGAAGAGCCGGCCGAGCGCAGCGCCCAGCATGCCCTCGGCGCCGATCGACGCCTCGCGCGACTGGCCCTCGGCCGCGACCGCGCTGTTGCGCGCCTGGATCACCTGCTGCAGGGTTTCCTGCTCGTAGTCCATGTAGTCCTTGGCCACTTCGACCAGATTCGGGATCAGGTCGTGGCGGCGCTTCAGCTGCACGTCGATCTGGCCCCAGGCCGCCTCCACCTGATTGCGGCCCGAGACCAGGCCGTTGTAAGCGGCGATGCCGTAGAAGACGAGCAGCACGACCGCTGCCAGGACCACGATAAGGACGATGCTTCCCGTTTCCATGCGGGGGCTCCGATCAAAAGATCTCGACCGGCGCTGGCCGGCCGACTCCATCACGTGGGCGCGAAGCTTATCACAACCGGCCCGAGTCGGGCTCCGGAAATGGCGGGGCGCGCTGCTTTACCGCCCGCCGCTTTACCGCCCGCCGGCCTGCAGCAGGGCCCGGATTTCGACGGCGTTCGCGGGCCACTCGGCCCAGTCGGCGGCGCCAAAGCCCCACTTGTTGCACTGCGCCGGGTCGGCGCCGGCCTGGAGCAGGGCCTGGACGACTTCGAGGTGGCCGCGCGCGGCCGCTTCCATCAGCGCGGTGTTGCCGGCCTCGCCGCTGCGCTCGACCGACGCGCCGTGGCCGAGCAGCAGGCGCAGGGCCGTCAGGTCGCCCCGCGCAGCGGCATAACCGAGCGCCGGCTGCCCGCCGCGGCCGGCCGCATCGGCGTCCGCCCCAGCCGCGAGCGCGGCTTCGAGCCCGGCGGTGTCGCCGCGGTCGATCAGCTCGAACAGGTTCGGGTTCGTCTCGGTCACCGCCGCCGCTCCTCGCCGTTCCTCCCGCCGCAGTATTGGGCCGTCGCGGGCCGGCGCGTCAAGGGGCCGCCCGAGAGCCGGTGTGCGAGGAAGGAATCCGACACCCTTTTCAGAGGGGGACGAGAGATTTTTCCCGGCCCTCGTCCGGCAGAAGTTCCAGGGTGCCGCCGGTCTCGAAGGGCACGCTCACGCGCGCGAGGCCGGTCAGATAGGCCCGCCCCGAAAGTCGGTAGCTGAGCGCCTCGCCCTGGCCCAGGGCCATCACTTGGCGGATGATGCCAAGCAGGGAGGTCGAGGCGAAGACCGCCAGCCTGGCCTCGCCGAGCCGGGGGATCACGACGGACTCGTTCGTGAAACCTTCGACCAGGGGCCGGTCGTTCAGCTCCAGCGTGAAGGTCAGCCCGTCCAACGGCAGGTCGAAGTTGTTCGGGTTGCCGATGTCGAGCTCGACCCGCATCTTCTGTTCGAGCAGGCCGCCCTCGAGCAGTGTGATGTCGGCCAGTCGAACCCGCGGCGCCAGCGTCGGCTCCAGCGCGGCGCAGGCCGTCAGCAGAAGCAGGAAGCCGAGGGCGACCTGGGGGAGGGCCTGGCGCATCGGTAACGGTCCTTTCGATAGAGCCGGCGAAGCGCGTCCTGGCCGGCAAACGGCGCCGGCGGCCGGCGCGCCGGAGACTCGCGGAAACGGAGCGCTAGGCCAGGTCGACCCCACCCTTTACGGCCAAGGTGCCGCTAGAATCGGCAATCCAGAGGTCGGCACCGGCACCATCCCGGACGAGACGGCCGCCGACGGTAAACGGCGCCGTGTCGAAGACCGGCCGCATGGCCCGGTACCGAAAAGCGGTGACCTGGCGGTCGGGGGCCTGCCGGCGCACCAGTCCCGCCATCAAAGTGGCGAGCAGGGGGCCATGGACGACCAGCCCGGGATAGCCCTCCTCCTCGGTCGCATACTTCAGATCGTAGTGGATCCGGTGGCCGTTGAAGGTCAGCGCGGAATAGCGGAACAGCAGCACGGGGTCGGGCGTAACCTGCTGGCGCCATGGCAGAACGGCCGGCGCCGCCTCGCGCCGCGGAATTTCGCCCGGCTTGGCCAATTCGCGGAAGACGACGTCCTGCTCCTCCTGGATGCAGGGGCCGGTCTTGTCGGAAATCTCGTGCTCGATGGTGACGAAGACCAGCTGGCCGCTGCTCCCCTGCTTCACGGCCACGTCGGCGACGGTCGAGCGGCGCTTGGCCATGGTGCCGGCGGTCAGCGGCCGCAGAAACTTGACCCGGCCGCCGGCCAGCATGCGGCGAGGCAGGTTTACCGGGGGCAGGAACTCGCCGCGCGCGGCATGGCCGTCGGGGCCGAGGGTGGCCTGCGCCGTCGCGTTCCAGAAATACAGCCAGTGCCACAACGGGGGCAGCGGATCGCCGGCCTGGAGCGACGGAGCCGGGTCGTCCAAGGTCCCCTGCAGGGCGCGCGCGCGCAGCAGATCGACGACCTCGCCGGTCTCCTGGGTGCGGCCGATCCAGCGGCGCAGATGGTCGAGCGTTTCAGTCATGCTCAAACTCCTGTCCAATCAATGCGCGCCGATGGTTGAGATCTGGTTACCGGCCGGGACCGGCTCAAGGGCTGTCGCGTGCATCTCGGGAAAGGGGCCGATGTCGGTCCGCCAAAGGTCGATCATGGTTAACGGAAGAGACTCCTACGTCATTCCGTGGCCTCGGGGAAGCCCGATCATGCCACTCACCTCGAGTTCACACTACTCTGCGAATTCCTCGCGGATCGAGGCCCCGTGCTGGTCGAACGCCGGTACCGCGCCGAGCGCGACCGTCTCGCCCCCGACGCGGGCGGGCGGCGCGACCAGCTCGACCGCGCCGCCGGGCGTTTCCACCGCCGTGCGGCGAAGTTGGGGGTGGCAGTCCAGCTCGGCCACCGAGTTGAGCGCGCCGTAGGCGATGCCTGCGGCGCGCAGGCGGCCGATCAGCGCATCGCGGCCGAGCGTCCCGAAGACCGCGGCGATCTCCCGATCGAGGGCCGGCCGGTTGGCGACCCGCGCCGGGTTGTCGGCGAAGCGCGGATCCTCCGCCAAGGCCGGGCGCGCGAGAACCTCGGCGCAGAAGCGCCGCCATTCGCGCTCGTTCTGGATCGACAGCACGACCTCGCCGTCGGCCGCGGCGTAGGCCCCGTAGGGCGCGATCGAGGGGTGGTTGAGACCGGCCCGCGCCGGCGCCCGCCCGCCATAGGCCTGGTGCAACAGCGGCACGGTCATCCAGTCTGCCATGCCATCGAACAGGGAGACCGCGATCGCCTTGCCGCCGCCACTGCGCTGGCGTTCGATCAGCGCTTCCAGCACAGCCATGTACGCGTACATGCCCGCCGCAATGTCGCAGACCGAGACGCCGACCCGCCCGGGGCCCTCGGGCCGGCCAGTGATCGCGGCCAGACCGCTCTCGGCCTGGACCAGCAGGTCGTAGGCCTTCATTTCGGCATAGGGACCCTGCTCCCCGTAGCCGCTGATGTCGCAGGTGACCAGGCGCGGATGGCGGCGGCGCAGGTCTTCGCTGCCGAAGCCGGCGCGCGCCGCCGCGCCGGGCGCGAGGTTCTGGATGAAGACGTCGGCGCGGGCGATCAACCGCGCCAGGAGCGCCTTGTCGGCCCCGTCCTTGATGTTCAGCGCGATCGATTCCTTGCCCCGGTTGAGCCAGATGAAGTAGGCGCTCTGGCCGCGCGCGACCCGGTCGTAGCCGCGCGCGAAGTCACCTTCAGGACGCTCGACCTTGATCACCCGGGCGCCGGCGTCGGCCAGGCGCGAGGAGCAGTAGGGCGCGGCCACCGCCTGCTCCAGGGCGACCACGAATATGTCGGCCAAGGGGCGCATCATCAGTACGAGCGCGGCAGGCCGAGCACGTGCTCGGCCAAATAGGCCAGGATCAGGTTGGTCGAGATCGGCGCGACCTGGTAGAGCCGGGTCTCGCGGAACTTGCGCTCGACGTCGTACTCCTCGGCGAACCCGTAGCCGCCGTGGGTCTGGAGGCAGGCCTCGGCCGCCGCCCAGGAGGCCTCGGCGGCCAGCAGTTTCGCCATGTTCGCCTCCTTGCCGCAGGGCCGGCCGCCGTCGAACAGCGCGGCCGCCCGGCGCACCATCAGGGCCGCCGCCTCGCTTTGGGCATACGCCCGTGCGATCGGGAACTGTACGCCCTGGTTCTGGCCGATCGGCCGACCGAAGACGACGCGCTCTGACGCGTATGTACGTGCCTTCTCGACGAACCAACGGGCGTCGCCGATGCACTCGCCGGCGATCAGGATACGTTCGGCGTTCATGCCGTCCAGGATATAGCGGAAGCCCCGCCCCTCCTCGCCGATCAGATTCTCGGCCGGCACCTCGAGGTCGTCGAAGAAGACCTCGGTCGTGGCGTGGTTCAACATGGCGCGGATCGGCCGGATCGTGAGCCCCTTGCCGAGCGCCGCGCGCAGGTCGACCACGAAGACCGACAGCCCCTCGCTCTTCTTCTTCACCTTGTCCTTCGGCGTGGTGCGGGCCAGAAGCAGCATGAGGTCCGAGTGCTCGGCCCGGCTGGTCCAGACCTTCTGGCCATTGACCTTGTAGGAACCGCCCGACCGCACGGCGGTGGTGGCGAGGCCCAGCGTGTCGGTGCCGCTGGTCGGCTCGGTCACGCCGAAGGCCTGAAGGCGCAAGCGCCCGGCGGCGATATCGGGCAGCCAGCGCCGCTTTTGCGCCTCGCTACCGTGGCGCAGGATCGTGCCCATGATGTACATCTGGGCGTGGCAGGCCGCGCCGTTGCCGCCGGAACCGTGGATTTCCTCGAGGATCGCCGCGGCCGCCGCGATCGGCAGGCCGCTGCCGCCATAGTCCTCGGGGATCAGGCAGGCCAGATAGCCGGCCTCTGTCAGCGCGCGCACGAAGTCCTCGGGATAGCGCCGCTCGCGGTCCAGCTCGCGCCAGTACGGACCCGGGAAGCGCGCGCAGAGCGCCCGCACGCCCTCGCGGATCTCGGGGATATCGTCGTCTCTGTCCAGCGGGTCCAAGCTCCGGCCTCCCTCCAGGCTGCGCTCCGCCCGAGCCTAGCCGATCGTGCCCCGCAGGCAAACCGCGCGCATTCCCGGTCTTGCGGCGCGGGGGGCGCTGCCGCCATACTCCGGGCCATGAACAAGCCGCCACGCCGTAAGCACAGCGAGGTCATGCGCGAGCACCTTCCCCTGAAGGGCGCGCGGGTCGCCGATATCGGCTGCGGCGACGGCTCGCTCGCGCGCTTCATGACCCGGGAGGGCGCGACGGTGACTGGGATCGAGCCCTCGGAGCGCCAGCTGGCGCGCGCCCGGGCGGCCGAGCCGACGGGTGGCGAGACCTACTTGCAGGGCGTCGCGGAACACCTGCCCTTCGAGGACGAGAGCTTGGACGCCGCTGTGTTCTTCAATTCGCTGCACCACGTGCCGGTCGAAGGCCAGGCCCGAGCGCTCGCGGAGGCGGCCCGCGTGGTCCGGACGGGCGGGCTGATCTACGTGCAGGAGCCGCTCGCCGCCGGCCCCCACTTCGAGCTGGTGCGCCCGATCGAGGACGAGACCGTCGTGCGGGCCAAGGCCGAGGAGGCGATCGAGGCCACGGTTGCGGCCGGGCTGCTCGTCCAGGACCTCGAGCTGGTCTACGAGGCGCCCTACAAGATAGCCGATTTCGAGGCCTTCAAGGCCGGCGTGATCGCCGTGGACGAAGGCCGCCGGCCCCGCTTCGAGGCCATGGAGGAAGATCTCCGGACGGCTTTCGAGGCGCTGGCGGAGCGGCGCGACGACGGCTACTGGCTGTTCCAGCCCGCCCGGCTCAACCTGCTGCGCAAGGCGCCCTGATGGCGATCAAATACGTCTCCGAGCACGACACGCCGGACGACCCGGGCGGCCTGATCCGCCAGGCGCTCGACATGGGCGCCGAGTTCCCGGGGCCGGCCGAGGACGTGCTGCTGGCCTGGATGCTGCGCCTGGGCGAAGGCCAAGACGCCGCCACCGCCGCCCGGCGCCTGATCGACGGCTACGGCATCGCCGGCGGATCTGTGGTGGAGGGGGCCCTCGGGAAGCTGATCGGCCTCTTGCACCAGACGGCCCATTGCGCGCCGGCCCATATCCCCGCCCGTCGCCGCAGCAGCCGCCGGGATTCCTGAAGCCCGGGCGCCCGGATGTCCCGGCCACTGATCCGCAACGCCGAGGCCTGCAGGCTGTTCCTGGCCGGCCAGGGCCTGGCGCGCCCAGCCAACGCGAAGCTGGGCGACGCCGGGCTGCGCGACCTGGTCGAGGATCTGGGTTTCGTGCAGGTCGACAGCATCAACACGGTCGAACGCGCCCACCACATGATCCTCTTCGCCAGGAACCGGACCTACAAGCCTGCGGGGCTGACCCGCCTGCTGGAGCGGGACGGCGCTCTGTTCGAGAACTGGACCCACGACGCCGCGATCATCCCGAGCCGCTTCTACCCCTTCTGGAAGCCGCGCTTCCAGCGCGAGGCCGCGCGCCTGCGCGAACGTTGGCGCAAGTGGCGCCGCGACGGCTTCGAGGAGAGGCTGGACGAGGTTCTGGCGCGGATCCGCGACGGCGGCCCGGTCATGGCACGCCACCTGGGCGACGGCCGCAAGAAAGACACCGCCGGCTGGTGGGACTGGCACCCCTCGAAGACGGCGCTCGAATACCTGTGGCGCACCGGGGAGCTGGCCGTGGCCCGGCGCGAGGGCTTCCAGAAGGTCTACGATCTGGCCGAACGAGTCATACCGGCCTGCCACCTTGAGGAGACGCCGACGGCCGAGGCCTTGGTCGACTGGGCTTGCAGCGGCGCGCTCGAGCGCCTTGGGGTCGCCACGTCCGGCGAGCTGGCCGCCTTTTGGGGCGGCATCACCCCGGCCGAGGCCGCGGACTGGTGCCGCGCCAATCTGGGCAACGGGATCATGGAGGTCGCGGTCGAGGGGGCCGACGGCGGAAAACCGCGGCCGGCCTATGCCAACCGCGCGCTTCCGGAGTCCCTGTCCGAACTGCCGTCGCCGCCGGGCCGAATCCGGGTTCTGAGCCCCTTCGACCCCCTGCTGCGCGACCGGGCCCGCACCGAGCGCCTCTTCGGCTTCTGCTACCGCATCGAGGTCTTCGTGCCCGCCGCCAAGCGCCGGTACGGCTATTACGTCTTCCCTCTCTTGGAAGGCGACCGCCTGATCGGCCGCATCGACATGATCTGCGAGCGCCGGGCGGGCACGCTCCGCGTCAAGGGTCTGTGGCTGGAGCCGGGCGTCAGGTTCACACGCAAGCGCCAGGACGGCCTCGCCGCGGAGCTCGATCGCCTGCGCCGCTTCACGGGCGCGGACGAGGTCGCCCACGACGACGGCTATATCAAGGCGGCGGGGTAGCTCCTGCTTGCGGCCCGGTAGCAGACCCTTCTGTACCCTCATCCTTAGGTCGTGCGTTCTGTCCGAGGGAATAAAGATGGGGCCGCCACTGGCGTGCGACGGCCCCATATCCCCCTCCGATTCGGAAACTGCTTCCAGATGCGTCTACCAATTACATAAACACCCGAGACGGCATCTTGTTCCCGCCCATTCAGAAAAAAGAGGCCCGGCCGGCGCCGCGGGTCCTTGGGGTCAAGTCACTCTTCCAGGCGAGGATCCTGGGCGGTCGAGTGATCCGTGGGCTGCGGCGTGGCGGTCAGCAGGGTCACGCCGTCAGGGGCTTGGAAACGGTGCCAGCAGCCCCGCGGCACCACCGCGAGCATGCCGGCCTTCATCTCCAGCACCTGCGGCCCCTCGTCGGTGAGAATGGTGAGCGTGGTTTCCCCCGAAAGGACCTGCACCAGCTCGTCGCCCTTCGAATGCCGCTCCCAGGCGGTGTCACCCGCGAAGCCGCCCGCGAACACGCCCCCCTCGCGGAAGGCCGCCAAGGTAGCAAAGGCCTCTGCCACCTCGCCTTCCGGCGTATCGGGCCCGCGCCCGCGCAGAACCGGCCGCGTGGCCAGCGCCGCCTGGATGTCCACCGCTTTAACCATCACGCGTCCTCTCCCTGAGATCATCCGGTTGCCTGCCCTTGGCGTCCTGTACATACCCGCTTGCGGCGCGTCCTGCCATCACATCCCGCTGTCTCGGCGGCCTCGTAATTCGGGGACACAGTACTTTTTTCGTAATTCGTGGACACAGTACTATTTTCGAACCGTCGTGTGATCATCGTTGACCCTTAATAAGTATTGTGTCCCCGAATTTCGTGTCCCCGAAAACGGGATCAGGTCCCGAGTTTTGTATTTGCCCTTATAGACGCGCCGAAGACCTGGCGGATCGATGATTCCAAGAGTCCACCATTATGCACCTCTCCGGAGGTGTCCGGCGGCGGCCCTAACTCCACCGGGAGGGCGGCGCGAAGAGGGGGTGGCGGGAGCGGGTGACGGCGGCGTAGACCATCTCGGTGAGGGTCACCAGGTCGAAGACCGGCATTTTCACTCTTTGCTGAATGGCGTCGGCAAAGGGCGACATGTCGGTGCATTCCAGGACCAGCGCGCCGACCTCCGGGTGGGTCCCCACCAGCCGTTCGGCGGCGGAAACGATCTCCGCTTCGAGCTTGTCGAAGTCGATGCGGTTGCGCTCGGCCTCGATGATGACGCTGTCGAACTCCTCGCTGCCGTCCATGCCCTCGATGCAGACCGGGACGGTCCCGGCGCCGACCGCCTCCAGGTAGGCCGGCGTCAGGCTCGCCTTGCTCGCCGTCAGCACGCCGACCTTCTGGCCCCGCTTCAATTGGCTCTGCACCAGGGGCAGCTGAACGAGGCTCGACATGAAGACCGGGATGTCGACGGCGTCCGCCAGCTCGCGCTGATAGAGCGCGAGGAAGCCGCAGCTCCCCGTGACGGCCCGGACGCCGTCCCGTTCGAGCTCCCGCACGCCGCGGAGAAAGGGCTCGAGCAGGTCGGGCCCGGGGTCCCTCAGCAGCTTCTTGACCGTCGCGCCCTCGACGACCTTGTAGGACACTGGGAAGCCGAAGGTCAGCGCGTTCTTGACGTGCCCGGGCGGCTTCGCGAAGGAGCTGTCGAGGCTGAGAATGCCGATGCCGACGCCGTAGATATTCGCACCGCCCTCGTGGGTGCCGAGCTTCTGTGCGGACATGGCGTCTTGCTCCCCCTCTCCGCCCCTCACCCCGCGCAGTCGCCCAGCGCCTGGTCCAAAATCGCGAGGCCGCTGTCGAGCTCGTCGCGGGTAACGGTGAGCGGCGGGGCGATGCGGAAGACGCCGCCCAGGCCCGGAAGCTGGGCGATGTTCATGGAGAGGCCCAGCTCCAGGCAACGCCGCGCGACCCGCGCGCCCAACTCCGGCGCCGGGGTCTTCAGCGCCCGGTCGGCGACGACCTCCATGCCGAGCAGGAGCCCGCGGCCGCGCACGTCGCCGATGCACTCGTAGCGCTGCTGCAGGGCCTCGAGCCCGGCCCTCAGATGCGCGCCCATCTCCTCGGCCCGCTGGGCCAGGCGCTCGCGCGCCAGCACGTCGAGCACGGCCAGGCCGATCTCGGCCGGCAGCGGGTCGGACACGTGCGAGGTGTAGTAGAGGAAGCCCTTGTCGTGGCAGTCGGCCTCGATCGCCGCGCTGGTCACCGTGGCGGCCAGCGGCAGCCCGGCGCCCAGGGTCTTGGACAGGGTCAGGATGTCCGGGACCGCCCCCTGCTGCTCGAAGGCGAAGTTGGCGCCGACCCGGCCAAGCCCGGTCTGCGCCTCGTCCAGCACCAGCAGCATGCCGCGCTCGACACACTTTGCCTTGAGCCGCGCTAGGTAGCCGGGTGGCAGCTCGACCACGCCGCCGACGCTGAGGATCGGCTCGACAATGACCGCGGCGCCGGCGCCGACCGACTGCCGGTCCACGAGGTCGAAGCCAAGCTCGAGGCAGGCCAAGCCGCAAGAGGCGCGCTCCATGGCGAGCGGGCAGCGGTAGCAGTTGGGCGCCGGCAGCGCCATGCTGCCCGGCGCGGCCGGGCCGTAGCCCTTGCGCCCGGCGGCGTAGGTGCTCGACGAGACGCCGGCCGTCATGCCGTGCCACGAGCCGGTGAAGCCGACGACCTCGAAGCCGCCGGTATGCAGCTTGGCCAGGCGCAGCGCCGCCTCGTTGGACTCGCTGCCGGTGCTGACCAGGAGCACCTTGTCCAGCCCCGCGGGCAGCAGCCCGGCGAGACGCTTGCAGAGCGTGACCACCGGCTCAGACAGCATACCGCTGAACAAGTGCAACGCGCCCTCCATGGCCCGGCGCATGGCGGCCAGCACGTCCGGATGGTTGTGGCCGAGGGTCGCACACATCTGCCCCGAGGTGAAATCGAGGATCGCACGTCCGTCGCGGGCATAGATGT
>Ga0224509_10000027_pt1 | contig 47503 bp, 75 predicted proteins | sample SF_Jan12_sed_USG_5_FD_170158 | JGI IMG/M metagenome (GOLD analysis project Ga0224509, IMG submission 170158) | Sediment microbial communities from San Francisco Bay, California, United States - SF_Jan12_sed_USGS_24 | ecosystem: Environmental > Aquatic > Marine > Sediment | place: USA... | reverse complement strand
ACTCACTCTGGAGGGATGCACACACATGAGCCAATACAGTGAAGTCCACCAGCCATGCGACGATTGTGGAAGCAGTGACGCGCGCGCTACCTACGCGGAGAGCGGGGTGTCCATCTGCTTCTCCTGCGGCATCACCAAGGCGCCCGGTGGGAAGACCGTCGAGCCTCCGAAGGGACAGCCGCTGCTCACCAACCTCGACTACATCCCGCTCGACGCCCGCGACATTTCGCAGGAAGTGTGCCGCAAGTACGGCTATGGCATCGGCGAGTACAACGGAAGCAAGTGTCAAGTCGCCCCGTACTACGACGAGCGTGGGCAGATCGTCGCACAGAAGGTGCGTCTGCCCGGCAAAGAGTTCACGATTACGGGGGACATTAGCCGCGCCGGTCTGTTCGGCATGCAGTTGTGCCGGAAGGGCGGGAAGATGCTGGTCATCACTGAGGGTGAAGTGGACGCGCTCGCCGCGTGCGACGCCATGGGTCTGTCGTGGCCCTGCGTGTCCGTGCCTAACGGGGCCAGCGGGGCGCTCGCCTCGCTGAAGAAGAACCTGGAGTTCCTTGAGACGTACGACAAGATCGTGTTGGCGTTCGACGCCGACGAAGACGGGCGCAAGGCGACTGACCAGTGCGTTGATCTGTTCTCGCCGGGCAAGGTCGCCATCGCGGACCTGGGCGGCTACAAGGACGCGGGTGAAGCGCTCAAGCACATGGGCAAGAAGGGACTGCGCGACGCGCTGTGGTCTGCGAAAGAGTACCGCCCTGACGGGGTGATCAATCTCGCTGACTTGAAGGAACGCGTACGCACCCGCCTGGAGATGGGTATCCCCTATCCGTGGACCGGACTGAACAAGTTGCTGTTCGGCTACCGGGGCGCGGAGTTGATCACGTGGTGTGCAGGCACGGGCGCTGGCAAGACGACTGCCGTGTCTGAGTTGCTGCACGACCTGATCACCGCGCAGGAGAAGAAGGCGGGCATCGTGTACCTGGAGGAGGGGCCTGACCGCGCTGGCAAGCGCGTCATCTCTATTGAACTGAACAAGCCGATCCACCTGCCCGGCACTGAGTACTCCGACGAGGAGTTTGACGCCGCGTGGGACAAGACTATTGGCACACGCCGCATCGAGGTCTACGATCACTTCGGCTCGCTCGACGAAGACGTGTTGATCGGGCGTATTCGGTACATGGTCAAGGCGCTCGACTGCAAGGTCATCATCCTCGATCATGTGTCACTCGTGGTGAGTGGGAATGACCTGGAGCAGGACGAGCGGCGTACGCTCGACAAGATCATGACTACACTGCGCTCCCTCTGCCAGGAGACGGACGCAACTATCCATGTCATCTCGCACCTGAAGCGGGCTGACGGCAAACCCATTGAGAATGGGGGGAAGATCAACCTCTCCCTGTTACGCGGATCACAGTCCATCGCGCAGTTGTCTGACGCCGTGATCGCCATGGAGCGGGACAGCCAAGCCGACGACGAAGATGAACGTAACACGACGCTGTTACGCGTACTCAAGAACCGCTACGCTGGCTCGACGGGTCCCGCTGGCACGCTGCGGTACAACAACGAGACAGGGCGCCTCCTCGAATGGGAGGAGAGTGAACCGACTGGAGGAGTTGACGACCCCTCGCAAGACTTTTGATCAGGAGACAGCATGAAATACGAAAGAGACGAACGCCTTCGCGAGTTCGCCACCGAGACGCAGTGGGAACGCCTGGAGGCGACGTGGAACTGCGGTAGCGTGGCTAAAGCAGCGTGTGCCTTGGGCTGTAAGACTGCTGCCATCCGTGTTGCATTCCGCCGGGTCAAAGAGAAAGCTGTGGCGCGGGGCTACTCCCCCGAGTACGGACTGACGCACCCGGCGCCCGAGGGTATGCGGGTCACGAAGGTCAGCACCATGCGCGGCCCCAATGGGGAACTTCGCGCCCAGTGGGTTCAGGAGAAGCCCGAAGACGCCGAGAAGGAACTGGCGTGGCGCACGCTGGCCGACGAGTTGACGCAGACCATCCCGCCGGCATCACCGATCAGGATCCAGCCGGGCTGGTTTGACCAGGACTTGTGCGTGTCCTATCCGATTGGGGACCAGCACATGGGGATGCTGGCCTGGGGCAAAGAGTGCGCCAACGGGGACTACGACCTGAAGATCGCGGAGAAGCTTCTACGCGATGCGATGGACTATCTCGTGTGCTCTGCCCCGCGCGCCGCTCACGCTCTGATCGCTGTGCTGGGTGACTTCCTACACTACGATGGACAGTTCCCGGTCACGCCGACTGGCGGCAACATGCTAGACAGTGATACGCGGTTCCCGCAGATGATCCGCGCTGCCATCCGAACCATCCGGTACACCATCGACCGTGCGCTGGAGCACCATGAGAAGGTCCACCTGATCATCGAAGTGGGGAACCACGACCTGTACTCGTCCATCTTCATGATGGAGTGCCTGCGCGCTGTGTACGAGAACGAGCCCCGGCTCACCATCGACACGTCACCACGCCACTACCACTACTTCCAGTTCGGGAAGGTGTTGGTGGGCACGCACCACGGACACGGCGCGAAGCTTCCCGACCTGCCGCTGATCATGGCGACTGACGTTCCCGAGATGTGGGGCGCGACAGAGCATCGCTACGTTTGGGTGGGCCACGTGCATCACTCGCAGAAACTCGGCACGAAGGATTACGTCGGCGCCACCGTCGAGACCTTCCAAGTGCTGGCCGCGCAGGACGCGTGGCACTCACAGAAGGGATACCGTTCGAAGCGGAGCATGAAGTCGATCACCCTGCACCGGGAGTTCGGCGAAGTGTCCCGCAACAGCGTGAACCCGGAGATGCTTGGAGGATAGCATGAAGCCACTGATCGCCGACCTGGAGGCAAACGGCCTTCTCGATACCATCACGACGATCTGGCAAGTCAGCATGAAAGAGATGGGGAGCACAGAAACTCCCCTCTCTTACAACGACGCGTGCCCGAACGCTGCGGGCACCGTCCGCGACGGGCTCAAGAGCATTGCGGCGGCAACGAAGGCGAAGCGGAAGGTCGTGTTCCACAACGGCCTCGGCTACGACCTGAAGGCCGCAGCGATAGTCCACCCGGACATTGAGATCGACTGGACGCAGGTCATCGACACGCTGGTCCTGTCCAAGCTGGGCAAGCCAGAGCGACCCGGCCTCCGCCCACACGCACTGGAGACCTGGGGCGACCGCCTCGGCGTCGAGAAGGTCGAGCACAATGATTGGACGCGCTGGTCCTACCCGATGGAACATCGGTGTGCTATCGACGTGGAGATCACGGACCTGCTGGCGCAGCGCCTGTGGCCCATGCTTGAACTGATGCCGAAAGCCGTCGAGTTGGAGCACGTGTCGGCCTGGGAGTGTCGCAAGGCAGTAGACCGGGGATGGCCGCTCGACGTGTCCTACACCAGGGAACTGCTGTCGAACTTGATGGCGGAAAACGAGGAGGTCGAACGTGATCTACAAGCGCTATTTCCGCCGATACTCGTACCAAAGACGGGCACTCCGGCGGGCGGTAAAGTGCTCAAGGTCATCAACAAGAACCACCCGATGCGCGGTCTGCTTGACCCTGGCGTGCCCTTCACGCCGGTCGAGGTTCAACAGTTCAGACCAACATCCCGAGTACAGATTGCACAGCGCTTGCAGCGACGCTATGGTTGGAAGCCTACGGCTTTCACCGAAGGTGGCAAGCCGCAGGTCAAAGAGGAAATCCTGCGGGATATCGCCCCACAAATCCCCGTCGCCGAGAACCTCGCTGACTACCTCAAGCTTGCTGACAAGATCAGCCAGATCAACTGCGCTCCGAAGAAGAACGGCACGGGGGGAGGCTGGCTGCATCACGTCACAGATGCGGGACTTGTACACGCTAACCTGAACCACCTGAAGGCGATCACGGGGCGCCCGTCGTGTTCCTCGCCGAACATTCAGCAAGTGAACACCGACACCGACATGCGTACCGCGTGGATCGCTCCCAAGGGACACAAGCTGGTCGGCATGGACCTGTCGGGCATCGAGTTACGGTGCCTCGCGCACTACCTCTGGCCCTACGACAATGGGGAGTTCGCGAACGAACTGATCCAGGGTGACGTGCACACGAAGATGATGCTGGCTCTCGGCATGGACCTGGGGCTCGAACCCGGTACGAAACCGTTCAAGAAAGCGCGGGACAACACCAAGCGCGGCGAGTACGGTTGGCTCTACGGGGCCGGCGACGCCAAGCTGGGCCTGATCCTGTTCCAGAACGCGTACCAGTTCGGGAAACAGATCGACTACGAGAAGCTTGGCGTGCCCCTCGGCAAGAAGCGTCCGTCGAACACGGCGGTCGGTGTCGCAGCGCGCGCCATCTTGGAGAGTACCTGGACCGGTGCCGGCAAGCTGAACTACACTGTTCAGGGGCGGGCGCGGACGCAGGGCAAACTGCGTGGCCTTGACGGGCGCACGCTGTGGGTCCGGTCGTCGCACTCTGCGCTGAACTTGATCCTTCAGAGCGCGGGCATCATCATCATGAAACAAGTCATGGCAATCGCCAACGAGGAGATGGCGAAGGCCGGGCTCGTGGAGGATCGCGACTACGGGCTCCGCATGTGGGTCCACGACGAAGTACAGTATAGCGCCCTGCCTGAGTGCGCGGAGACAGTTGGAGAAGTGCTGACCGACTGCGTGCCCCTCGCCGGCAAGATGCTCAACTTCCGCTGTCCCATCTCGGGCGAGTACAAGATTGGGAACACCTGGGCGGAAACACACTAGGAGGAAACATGTTGCGAAAGATTTTGGAATTCACAGAGACCGCCATCGGCTATCTGGTCCGATTGCTTCTGGTCATCTTCGCCCTCAGCCTGCTGCTGATCGCCGGCCTCAAGTACGCGGACGCAGCGGAGGTTCAGTGGGCGCCGGGTGACACGGTTCACGTCGTCGTCTGGTGTAAGGACATGGACAGCGCGGTCACCCTGTTCTCCATTCTGGAGAAGGGTGCACTCGACGCGCGGGCGTTCCCGGCGTGCGAGACCATTGGTCGTAACATGTGGTCGGTCATCATCGACAAAATCCACGCGAGCACCGTTGACCACGAAGGTGACACGATGTTGATCTTCAGCGGCCGGGACACCATGGGTAACCTGATCGAGTACCCCTTCATCGGGTGGCCCGATTTCAACGCGATGATTTCGAAAGGCACTCACGCATGAGCAATGTCGCACTGATCGACGGCGACATTTTCTGCTATCGCCTCGCCGCCGCCGCCCAGGAGGAGATCGATTGGGACGGTGACGGTGAGGCAACGACGAACTTGTCGCAGGAGCAAGCGCGGGACACGGCGTTCAAGCTGGTCAAGACGTGGACCAAGATGGCGAAGTGTAAGCGAACGCTCCTCGTGTTCTCCGACCGGAGTAACGAGAAGGCGTCATTCCGGTTCAACGTCCATCCGCATTACAAGGCCAACCGCACAGCGGAGCGGCCCATGCTGCACGACTACGTGAAGACCTGCCTGGAGAATGAGTTCCCGAACAAGTTCCTGCCGGGTCTGGAGGGCGACGACACTATGGGTATCATTGCCACTGGTGAAGACGGCCTCAAGTACACGATGGTCACGATGGACAAGGACATGCTAACGGTGCCCGGCCGCATCTGCTGGCTCCGGTCGAAGCCCGCGCCGATGGGCGCCAAGGCGGAGGATCACTGGAAGATCGAGCGGATGGGCCGCATCCAACCCGACGAGGCTGACTACCACTGGATGTTCCAGACTGTCATGGGCGACAGCGTCGACAACTTCAAGGGTGCTCCGGGGATCGGGGCGAAGAAGGCGGAGACCTTCATCAGTCGGTTTGCCGGCCTGGAGAAGAACATCGACGGAGCGCTCGCGGCGTTCCGCGCCTCCACGAAGCTGTCGAGGTACCACGATCTGTGGGTCCACGAGGCTGCGATCAATCAGAAGGACCCTGCGGTCATCGCTGACGCGATTTACCAGGAGTTCTTGATGAACGCGCGCTGTGCTCGTATCCTGCGGGCCGGTGAGTACGCGATACATAGTGGAAGCACAGGCCGCACGCCCATGGTCAAGTTGTGGCACCCTGAGGCGCCTAAAGAGACTTGGGAACTCGTCACATGAGACCCTTCGCCAAACCACACCTGCTCACGATGCACCGTCGCATCGGGAAGCAACGCGCCGCACAACTGGCTCGCCACAAGGCGGGCCGGTACGTGTGGGACCCCGCAATCAGGAGGATTTTGGATGCTATTGGCGCAACCGGAGATGCCGACGTACGCGCGACTGAAGCAGCAAGTGACGGAAAGGGGTCCGTGGCAGCAGACAGCGAGCGGTAGCGCGTTCTTCCTTGCGGACCCCCGCGTCTGTGAAGTTCGGTTTAGTGACATTGCCATGGCAATCTCACACCAGTGTCGGTTCAACGGACACTTCAAGGACTTCCTGCCCCTCTACACTGTCGCGGAGCACGCAACGCGCATATCAGTCTGGATGGAGGAGGACGGTTGCACCCCGCTGGAGTGTTATGCGGGGCTGCACCATGACAGTGCGGAAGCGTACACCGGGGATATTATCTCACAGGTAAAGTACTGCGTCCCCGAACTCAGGCCGTTCCTACATAAGATCGAGACTGTGGTCAACACCGCTCTGTATTTCGAGATGACCGAGGAACTGGAGAAGCTGACAAAGCAGTACGACTTCATCGCCCTGGCGACCGAAGTTCGTGACTTGCTTCCGAAGAACCAGACGGAGTTCTCGTGGGGGGATCTCCCTGATCCCCGGCGACCCAAGATCAAACCCTGGGGACCTGAGAAGGCGTACCAGTACTTTGTACGCCGCCACTTCTCACTTGCCTCACAGATCATTGATACGGAGGAGGGTTTCAACCTGTGAGCAAAGGCAACGAAGCGACGCAGGCCAAGTACGCCAAGCCAATGCCGTTCGCCGGGTTCATCGGCCGGTTCCCGCGAGCGATCCTTGTGGTGGCCGACGTGTCCCACGAGGGCTGCAAGAAGCACGGCGTGCCCGATGGCGACACGACGTTCACGGAGATCGACGACGCGGCGAACGTCCTGCGGGAGGCGCAGGCCCGGCATATGCTGAAGGAAGTGATCGAGGGTGAGTACGATCCCGAGTGGGACTTCCTGCACGCAGCGCATGCCGCATGGAACGCCATGGCTCGACTGGAGACAATCCTGATCGAGAAAGAGAAGGAAGCGAACCTTCGGGAACTCGTGTCCGATCTGGAGCAACCGTTCTAATTCACAATCAACCTTTGAGGAGACACACAATGGCGAAGAAAGACGTACTGAAAGTCAACGAGGCGAAGCGCATCGTTGTGAGTGACACCGGCTACCGTCTCTCCCTACACGGCGTGACCGAAGTGGACCTGTCTGGCAACTACGTCCGCCTCCTGTGTAACGAGGGCTACGTCCTGATCAACCCGGACAAGGTGTTCGCGCACATCATCACCGGCGAGAAGGTCGCTTGAGCCCTGACGCCATCAATGCGGCGTTCGAACTGGTGGGCGCTCTCGTCCTGTGCGAGAACGTCCGCGTCATCCGACGTGACCGGTGCGTCCATGGGGTGAACCCGTGGACCACCGTCTTCTTCACTAGCTGGGGGTTCTGGAACCTGTTCTTCTATCCGTCCCTGGAGCAGTGGATGTCATTCGCTGGCGGCATCGCGCTCGTCGGCGTCAACGTGGTGTGGCTCGTCCACGCCTGGAAGTATCGGAGGAGGAAAGCTTGATCAAATCCCTCATGGCCGCGTGTGCCATGTCGTCCCCCTTCTGATCCAAATGCCCCCCTTCAGTGTTCCCTCGGGAGCCCTGGAGGGGGGCTTTTTTTTCGTTGGGGCTGCACCCAAAAGACCCCCTCTGCCCAATGGAACCGATATTTTTTTGTGGCATTGTTGCGAGTGGTTCTCAATCGCAGGTAGAGGAGGAGGAGATGGCTACAAAAGAGGACGCCCTTCCCAGGTTCACCTACGACATGGTGATGCTGCTGGACGCCGCGTGCCCGCCGGTCGCTATGCCGCGCACCCCAGAGGGGGTCAAGAACTTCCGCGAGAACTTCGACAGTTTCATGTGGATGGCAGCGCAGCGCGCCTTCGTCGATGACCTGAAGGAAGCCCTGGAGGAGGAGGAACATGAGCGAGCCGAAGCGGAAGGACCCGTCACGCCTGAAGGTGAGGGTGACAGCGCCCTTCGGGGGCTCGCCAAAGTACTTGATGGGTCTGGCGAAATTCGTCTTGGCGTACCATCCCCAGGGGTTCCTGTGGACTGACGACCCGCAGATGCTCGATCTGTGTTGGATCAGCGAAGTCTACGACACGGAGACGGGTGACACTGTGGCCGTCGTTTGGTACGGTCTGATCAAGACGTGGCTGCTGGAGCAGCACGGCTGCGCGCATCCTGACTGGCGAGCACGTTGGCTGAGCCCGCGCATCGTCGAGCAGATTTGGGAAGCAGTCGTGGACGCCTCCCGGTGCCCCGATATATCCTGCGTGCGCGGACTGGCGACGACGCCACAACTGCGCCGCTTGTACTCGATCCTTGGCTGGGACAAGGACGAAGACGACTACTACTACATTGACCTGGAGCGAGATCATGAGCAAGAAGAAGCCGAAGAAGCCCACGCCGCCCAGGATTTTCCGAACGGACCTTGACCCGCAGTCCTTCGGCGGGGCAATCCGCCGCGTCCGCGAGCGACGCATGCGGGAACGCGGCTCCGTGTCGCGCGCCAAAATGCGAGTGGACAAAGAGGAGCAGACGTAATGGCTATCGAAGCATTTGCTCCACCGCCCGCGCCCGAGGCATTGATGACCGGACAGGAGCAGAAGGCCGCGAAGAAGAAGAAGGTACAAGAGACCCTGAAGGGCAAGCTTCGGCAGCGCAACGACGACACGGACGCCCCCCGCGATGACGACCGCGAGGGCGGCCTCGGCATCTTCAATCGTCAGCGCAGAGACCGTGGCGGCGTAAACGTCTCGCTGCGGAAGAACCGCACGGGCATCTTCGGCCGCAGGCGCAGAGAGCGCGACGGACCATAAGGGAGTGAGAGTATGTCTGCGAAGGAACGGTACGACCGACTGTCCACAGTCCGTGAGCAGTTCCTACAGCGGGCACGACACAACGCGCTCCTGACCATCCCGTCGCTCATGCCGCTTGAGGGACATGACCACCAGTCACACCTTGTCGAGCCCTACCAGGGCCTCGGCGCGCGCGTGGTCGTCCACTTGGCGTCGCGCAACACCAGCGCTTTCATGCCCGCCGGCCGCAACTACATGAAGTTCGAGTTGCCGCCCGAGTTGAAGATGGCGAACCAGGGGGTCGAAGACCCGGACGTGACGCGCGGGCTCGCGCTCATGGAAGCCATCGTCCAGGGCAAGGTGGAGACCGCCGACTGGCGACCGATCACGTTCCAGGCGCATCAACAGTTGATCGTTGCCGGCGACGTGTGCGAACACACGCTCGACGATGACAGCATCCGCCTGTTCCGCCTCGACAGCTACGTGGTCCGCAGGGATCACCGGGGCAAGGTCGCGGAGTTCGTGATCTGCGAGCGCTTCGACAAAGACACCCTGCCCGGCGAGATCGACCAGTTTGCCCCCGCAGGTGCGACGGCGGAGACGGAAGTCTTCATGTACACCTGGGGACGCATCGAGGACGACGGCAAGGGCGTCAAGTTCTACAAGGTCACGCAGGAGATCGAGGGCGCTGAAGTCGGCACCGAGAACTTCCCGCTGGGGCTCCTGCCGTACCGGTTCCTCCGGTGGTCGGCAACGCCCGGCGAAGACTACGGACGCTCCAAGGTCGAGGAGCATGTGGCGGACTTCCGTTCGCTGGAGGCGCTCGACAAGGCGCTGCTCGAACTCAGCGCACTCGCGTCCACTGGCTACATCTTCGTGCGGCCTGGCGCCAACACACAGGGTATCCGCAACCGCATCAAGCAAGCGATGACGGGCGACACCGTCGTCGCCGACCCGGAGACGGTCGAGTTCAAAGCGTTTGACGTGAACCAAGCCATCGCTGTCGTCGAGAAGCAGGCCATGACGCTGCGCGAGAACATCGCGAAGGCGTTCCTCCTGTTCAGCGCCGGCCAGCGGAACGCAGAGCGCGTCACCGCGACGGAGATCGAGCGGGACCTGCAAGAGTTGGAGGCTGCGCTTGGCGGCAACTTCGCGTCCCTGATCGGGGACATGATGGGCGCCCGCACGACGTTGCTGGTCGCCAGCATGACTGCCAAAGAGCAACTCCCTGACCTTCCCGCAGTCGGCGGGGAGCAGCAGGTGAAGCCCGTGGTCCTGACCGGCCTCGATGCACTGTCCCGTGAGCGGGATGCGTCGCGCGCCATGCAGGCCGCACAGCTACTCAACAGCTTCGGCTCGCCGGAGCAAGTCCTGCCCAACGTGAAGTTGGGGGACATCATCAAGCCCGCCCTGATTGGCCTGGGCTTCGCCGGGGCAACCCGGACGGAGGCTGAGCGTATTCAGGAGGAGGAGCGACAGTCGAACCTCGCCACCGCGCGAGGCGCCATCGAGAAGGCCGCTCCGAACATCGCGAAAGCACAGGCAGAACAAGGAGGAGGAGCCTAATGGCCTGGGAAGCATTTAACGAGAGGAAGCCGTTCGGTAACTGTCACAGCTTCGGCAAAGACGGTGAGCGGTTCGGCAAGATCAGGTGGGAGGCGATCAAGGCTGTACGTGACGGCACAGCCTCCGCCGAGCAGGAACAACTCGTCACCGACGCCGACGAGGCGATGAAGCTGGCGATGGAACAGCGTCCCAAAGACTAACTGGAGGAGAGACCAGTGACGGAAGTAACACTGAAGAAAGACGACGCCAAGCCCGGTGAGGGTGAGGAGAAGCCCGCTGTTGTGACGAACGCAGACGGTTCCCAAGCGCATGTCGGTGGCGACGAGCCCGAGAAGGGCACAGTCGAGCCCATGCCTGAGGGGGGCGCCGAGAAGTTCTACAACAAGGATACGGGCGCGTACGACTGGAAGTCCCACGCCATCGAGGCCGAGTTCAAGGCGAAGCAGGCTGCGGAGAAGCCCGCCGAGAAGCCCGAGGGCGAGGAGAAGCCCGCCGACGACGCCATCAAGACCGCCGTCGAGCAGGCGGGCCTGGACTTCGAAGTAATCGACAAGCAGATCGCCGAACACGGTGACCTCACCGACGAGCAGTACAAGGCGTTCGAAAGCATCGGTATCCCACGCGAGCGCGTGAAGGGCGTCGTGGACATGACCAAGGAAGGTCTGGACGACCACACGTCCGCCATCATGACGGCCATGGGCGGGGAAGCCGAGTTCAACAAGATCGTCGATTGGGCCGAGAAGAACCTGACCGGCGACGATATCGACAAACTCGACGGCATGATCAATGACGCGACGACGCGTGACGCGACCATTGCCGAACTACGGTCTAGGATGGGCCTGCCGCCATTGGCGTCGGGACCCGGACTTAAGACCGCACCGAACGCTGGGGGCGCACCCCCGGCCGGCGAGGCTCCGTTCAAGGACCAAGCCGAATTGCAGGTGGCAATCGCTGACCCGAGGTACAAGACGGACGAAGCGTACCGCGCTTCCGTCACTGACCGTGCCGCGCGCAGCACGTACCACCTGAACCCGAGGGCTCACACTCCGTGATCCTGTAAAGGGCGTATCAACTACCCGACTGGAAGGTAACACCAATGTCTCTTATCAATCCGAAGTTCCGCACCCCGAAGGGTGAGGATTACTCCGAGGCCGCAGGCTCCGTCACCATTGCCGCCGCCTCCACCTGGACCGACGACGTGTCCGCTGCCTACGTCGCCAAGGGCCTCCAGGCCGACCTCCTGGCTGATGGCTCTGGCCTGATCGAGCCGACCGCCGGCTTTGCCCAGGACACCAAGATGCGGTTCAAGGGCACCATCTCGATGCACGCGACCACGGGCACCAACGAACTCGACGCGCGTATCGTGGACAGCAACGACAGCGACCGCGTTCTCGCCACTTCGGTCGAGGGTCCGCAGTCTGCCGTCACGACCACGCCGAAGGTCTTCACGTTCGACAACGTGGCCCTGGTGAAGACGGACAGCAATATCCAGTTGCAGGTTCGCAACAACACCGACACCGACGACGTGGTGTGGACGCTGTTGGAACTTGCCGTCTGGCATCCGTGATCGACGCTTCGTAAGTGGAGGGGGTTCGCTCCCTCCATCTCAAAGCGCCGCGCTCCCGGCGGGGAGCCACGTGCCTACCCAGGCTGTAACCTGATTTCCCTCGCAAGGAAACAGGCTACGACCTGATACCTAAAGCAGACGACTTCAGAAGGCCCGGTGGCCCCCGAGGGGATAACCAACGAAGCCCGACGTTAATCCGACGCAGCAGGCCCAAACTGAGAAACCCGAGTATAGGAGGCTGCTATCGCCTTTTTCGTAGGGGACCCTTCGGCCCCCACTCGCTTCGGTACTGACGTAGCTGACACTACCGACGCCACGGGTCTGTTCCTCAAGATGTTCGGCGGCGAGGTCTTCGCTGCGTTCACCGAGACGACCCACACCATGTCGCGCCACTATGTGCGGCAGATTTCGAGCGGCAAGTCCGCTCAGTTCCCCAAGACCTGGAAAGTGGACGCTCACTACCACGTTGCCGGTCAGGAGATGCTGGGCCAGGACACCGACGAGACCGAGCGCGTCATCTCCATCGACGGCCTGCTCGTGTCGCACATCGGCATCTATGACCTCGACGAGGCCATGAGCCACTTCGACGTGCGCGCTCGTTACACCGAGGAGTTGGGCGACGCCATCGCGCGTGTGTTCGACGAGAACGTCTACCGCACCATCATCAAGACGGCGCGCGACGACAGCACCCTCGGCGGTGGCTCGCAGACGACTTCACCGTTCCCGGCGGGCCGCGAGGTTCTGTCGGCCGACGTTTCTGGCACCATCACCGCCACCGCTGGTGCGCAGTGGTGGGAGGTCATGCGGAAAATCCGTGTGCTCGCCGGCCAGAACAACATCAAGGCCAAGGAGAAGATTTGGCTGGCTGTCCCCGAGGACACGTTCGACGCCGTGACGTACGCGACGCAGAACGACGGCGCCACCAACAACTTCCTGTTCGCCAACAAGGACAATCAGTTCACCCAGGGAGGCGTTGAGGGCCTGGAGACCATTCGCTTGCGTTCGGTCCACATGTTCCCGACCAACCTCCTGCCGCAGTCTGATGACAGCGCGAACGCCGCCGTGAAGGCGAAGTATCGTGCCGACTTCTCGACTACGCTGGGCGCCGGTTGGATCAACGATGGCGTGGGCACGACCAAGCTGGTCGGCATGGGCCTCGAAAAGACGCGTGACGTGCGTCGGCAGGAGGACTTCGTGGTTGCGAAGGTCGCTGTCGGTCACGGCTCCGTCCGCAACGAGGGCACGTGGGAAGTCCGCAACACGTGATCTTGGAATTACTGCGTCCTCCTCTCCTCCGACGCAGCGCTGGGGGTTCCTTCGGGAGCCCCCGGCATTTTTTCATTTAGGGAGACGAACATGCCCCTCACGGCACATATGACCGAGATCGACGCGGTGAACATGATCATCGCCTCAATTGGTGAAGCCCCGGTCGATACCGTCGCTGGCCTCGACGAGGTTGACGAAGCAGCGGAAGCCCTGCGGGTGCTGAACGAGCGCTCCAAGAAAATTCAGATGGGCGAGTGGAACTTCAACACGCGCCTGGGCGTCATCCTCCAGAAGACTGCCGACGACACCTACGAAGTCGCAGCGAACGTGCTGGAGATCGACACGTCCAACGCGCCCCTGGGCCGCAATACGGGCGCTGGGCAGCGCGACGCGCACCTGAACACGGCGTGGCGGCGCAACGTGGCCGACACCAAGTTCGTCCTGTACAACGTGGTGGACGACCGCGAGGATTGGCCCAACGGCGCCCCCACGATCACCGTGGACGTGAAAGAGTATCTGGAGTTCGAGCATTGCCCGCCCGCGATCCAGTGGTACATCGCGGTCGATGCGGCCCACACGTTCCAGAAGGGAACCTTCGGCAGCACGACCATTCACGCGTTCACGAAAGAGGACTTGCAGGAAGCGCTGATCCTCGCCACGAACTTCGACGAGAAGGTCGGCGACAACAACCTGTTCGACCATAATCCGCACATGCGGAACGTCGCGGTTCGCAACAACCCGATCCGGCCAGGAAGACGGAGGCTCTAATGCCACACGTTGAACCCACCCTCAAATTCAATGGACAGAACGTCTACTTCAACCGCTTGTTCGACACTGTAGGGGATGGCACGGGCACCCAAGACTTCATCGGGGACTACAGTGGTGGTGGCGCGGTCGCCGCACTCGTCAAGGCGCAGGCAGACGAAGCGCTGCGTGTCCACCGAATTATCGGGACAATTGGGGACAGCGGCTCCATTGCGGCGGACGGGTATGGCGCGCTCACGGCGCGGACTGTTGGTTTAATGGTCGGCAAGTACGACGTAGACGGCACGTTGGTCCACAACCTCCTCGGCAACGGAAATCTGACAAATCATTTGGACATTGCCGGGCTTTGCTACGACATGAACCTCGTAGAATTTGGGACATCTTCCGAGAAGCTAGTCGTATGGCGGTGGTCATTCGCCATCGCCGACATGCCACCAATAACGTTGTACCCTGGCGAGACGATGCAGATCATTCTGAATGACAGTTTCGTAGGGCTAACCCACCACGACTTCGCGGCGCAAGGAACGCGGACTTTACAGGAGGCATAACTATGGGACGCTTGGTTGAAATTCCGATCCCAGGGATGTTCGGGGGAGTATCCCGGCAACCCGACGCTATTCGACCGAGCAATACCGTGGCACAAATGTCGAACTGCCTGCCGTCCGTCGTGACCGGCGGGTTCGAGCGGCGCCCTGGGCTTACCTACATCTCCCGCCTGTGGGGCGCGACGCTGGAGACGGACTACCGGGTCCACTTCATCGACCGGGACGAAACAGAGCAGGTCGTGGTCCTGATCGCGGACAGCGAAATCCTGATGTTCGACGCGCAGACGGGCGACGCGCTTACTGTGACGACGCAGGTGACCTCCTGCTACCTACACGTGGACAGCACGGGTCTCGACGGCGGCGTAGGCGTCCTGACGGACACCACGACCGGTCAGTCTGTGTTCGGTCCCTACCCGCAGGTTAGCGCCCCCGAGACCCCCTCGTGGTCCTGGCGCTCGAACGACGTGTCGTGGACGTTCAAGGTCGAGCAGTCCCCAAACGGGACGGGCTCGTGGACCGACTGGATCACTGGTGAAACCGGTGGCTCTGGCTCCGGGTCCGCTACGGCACTCGCCGCCGACACCAAGTACTTCCGCGTGAACATCACGGGCGCCGGCACCCCTGGTGCCACCGACACGTTCTCGTTCGAACTGACCATGGCGACGTGGCAGTACCTCGAAGGGATCACGAAAGAGAACATCGGCATGACCAGCGTGGCCGACTGGACCTTCATGACCAATCGGAACTACAGCAAGAACGGAGTGGACGGCACGCGCCTGAAGGAGACTGAGAGCGACACTGCCATCACCGGCACCGCGCAGAACTGGGCGGGCCTCCCCGCCGCAGCGGGCACGGGCAACGTGTGGCGCATCGTTGGCGACGGCACTGTGGACACCCGCATCCTGCGGGAGTACTACGTCATCGATGACGCGGTGGATAGCGTGTGGAAGGAATGGCGAACGCTAAATGAGCAACACGATTGGATGCTCATGACCATGCCGCATACGCTCACGAAGCAGACTGATGGGACGTATCACTTCGGCCCTGCGGCGTGGAAGCAGCGCGCGGTTGGCTCCGTCGATCTGGTCCCACCACCGACGTTCCTCGGGAAGCAACTGAAGGACGTGTTCTGGTACCGCTCGCGCCTAGGCGTGATCGCAGACGAGCAGGTGTACCTGGGGGAAGTCAACGACGCACTCGACTTCTGGCCCCGCAAGTCCACCGAGGTTCTCGACAGCGACCCCATTGACCGCACGGTCGCCACGACGAAGATCAGCAAGCTTCAGTGGGGCGCGGTCCTGCGCAAGGTGCTGTTTCTGACTGCCCCGAACGCCCAGTTCGAACTGACCGCGCTCGATAAAATGACCCCGAACGATGCCGTGCTGGACAAGACGACGGGATACCTCGCGTCCACGAACTTCAAGCCGATCCCGATGGGCAACACCATCATCTTCGCATCAGATCAAGCGCTTTGGTCCAAGGTGTACGAATACGAAGTGAATGAAGCTAGCGTCGGCACCGCCGCAGCGGACATCACCAAGCACGTGCCGGGCTACATCCCTGCGAACATCGAAGACGGGGCGGCGAGCGAGGAACACGGGTGGGTCGGCATTCTAGCGAATGCGACGCAGAACGTGGGCGGCGTCTGGGGACCGATCATCGTTGGGGGAACGCCTGTTGGTGGCCCCGCTGGTGATGGACCGCTGGACGACACCACAAACACCCTGGGAAGCCTATACTCTTACAATCGATTTGACACCGGGTCTGAGCGCGTACAGTCCGCATGGCACCGCTGGGAGTACATGAACGGCCCAGACGGTACGCCGACCGTCCCTGACGCGGGCGCTGCTAACCGGTTCCAAATTCTGGGCGTTGAAGTTCTCAACGAATTGCTGGTAGTGGTCTTCCGTGATCGGGACGGCATTCACCTGGGACACCAGATGCTCGAACGGGAACGCGGCGGACAAATCGGTGACGCGATTGGTAACGACAGTCGGCCGGTCTTCCTAGACTTGAAGATGAGCCCGGTCGACGTTGACGGAGCGTTCGCCCAGGGCTTCGCGTCCGGTTACGGACAGTGGGGGTGGGTGCGCGCGCCTTACCAGGATGACCTTGAGGAGATCCGTATTCGCTACATCGATGACCCCGCTGGCGAGGACTGGACTGAGGTCAACCCCGCCGTTCTCAACAGCATTGGCCCGTCGCGAGAAGTAGCTGAGATTTCTCTAAGCGGCGTTGCCGCCGGGCAGACCATTGACATCGGCGGTAACACGTATACTGCGCACGCTACGACCACGACCATCGCTAATCGAGAGTTCAGTATCGCAGGGACCGACGTGCAGGACATGCAGGAACTGGCGACTGTTCTGGACGATGCGACGTACGGCGTAGCAGACTGTGACGCGTATTTCGCTGCTGGCATCGGACAGATCGGACGAGTACAGATCACGCCGGATAATCCGTACGCCCCGACCCCGTTCCTGATCGAGAACATCGGGACTGGTTATTCCGTCCACTCTGATATGGCGTACCGGTGGTACAAGACGCAAGTCATTCATCCGATCCTCGGGAAATGTTATCGTTCATCCGTAGAACTCAATCGCTTGTTCATGCGAGAAGATGGCTCCCCGGACGGTGTCGCCCTCACGAATGGGCGGTTCCAGTTAAAGGACATCACGTTTGATTGGGGACGGACCACGCACGGGTTTAGCGTCACCGTCAACTACGACAGGCGGTCACGCGGGGAGGACCCAACGACGACGCAGGAGCAACAGCGGGACTTCAGATGGGATGATACGAACCCACTATTCACGACGGGTTCCCAGGGAAAATTCCGCATCCCGGTGCGAACGCAGAGCAGCAAGGCGAAGATCACTCTGTTCGCCGGGGACACCAGCGGAAACTTCGTGATCACGGGCGCCAAATACCGTGGCATGTACAGCGAGAAAGCGAGGGCAGGATAATGGGAATTGAAGTTGCAATCCTTGGCGCTGCCCTCGTCGCTTCAGCCATCGCTGCGAAGACGAGCGTTGACGCCGCACACAAGCAGGCCAAGTCCGAGATCAAGCAGATCGAGAGACAGATGAAGGCCAAGGCGGAGGAGACGCAGGCGAAGAAGGCTGACCGTGCCGCTGCCGCTGACCGAACCCTGGCGTCCATCAGTGTCGCCATGGCCGAGCAGGGCGGCGGGGGCTCCGACAACGAGCGTCGCATGCTTGACGAAGCGGCGTACCTGGAGGGTGTCGATATTGCCCGCCTGGAAGCCAACCGCACTCGGGAGATCGACGCATTGTCTGCCGAGGGTGAAGCAGTCCGCGATAACTTCTCCGCCAAGCGCACGGCGGCGATGATCGGCTTTGCGCAGAGTGCACTGAGCATCGGCTCGTCCTACTACGGGATGGGCGGACAGCCTGACATCAAGACCAACACTGGCGGAACGCCGCAGACGGGTTTTGACGTTCGCGAAAGTGGTTCTTTCTGAGGAGTGATACATGGCAGCGCCCATTGACCTGACGACCCCCCGAAACACGGGGAAGCGAGTTGGCCGAACCCGCCCGGCTCTTTCCCGAGCGACCAAGGGTCCCACGGTTCAATTGGCGCCCGCCCGGCGTCACCCCACTGCGGCAGGTGCGGGCCAGCAGGCCCTCGCGCAGTCCATCAGCAACTTCTTCCCGACCCTCACGGGGCTGGCGGAGAAGGTGGACCGGAAGAAGTTGGCTGCGCAGAAGATCGCCGACAACCGCCGCATCGCGGAGGCCGAGGCTGCCGTGCGTGCGAACCCGGACGAAGCGAAGGCTGCGCTCCAGTCCGGTCAGACCGGTGCCTTCTTTGGGGAGGACGTTGCGTCCCGGCAGGTCGCCATGGACGCCGCTGCGAGGACCATTGGCTCTGTCAGTGCCTCCCAGGACATGGAGGAACTGAAGGACTTCCTCGGGACCCTCCCGTCCGACGTGACCCTGGAGGACGGCGTTGCGCTGTTCGTCGAGGATCACATGGAGGGCGCGGAGAACGCCTACTTCAAGGACAGCTACAGCGCCAGCCTCTACGCGGGCGCCCGCCCCCTAGTGAACGACATTCGGGAGGCCCGGCAGACCCAGGCGCGTGCCGAAGCGACCGCTCTGGCCCACCAGGGCGTCCTCAGCCGGCTCCAGCAGGGCACAGTGACGGCAGACAGCCTCCCCGCGATCCGTGAGGAGGCGATGGCGACGCTGCCCGGCAACATGGCAGAGCGTGCCGTGGGCGCCGATGCGGTGGTCTACGGAGCCCTGGAGGAGCGCTACATCCTCGGCGACGGGCAGGCTGCCCGGTTGCTGACCAGGGCGATCCCTGGCCGGGACGGGCTCAGCTATCGCGACCTGTACCCCAAGAAGTTCGCTGCGGCGACGGTGAGTTCCATCGAGCGCGCCGGCCGGGCGAAGACCATGGTCCAGAAGGCACGCGCGCTCCAGATGAAGGGGCGGTTCGCGAAGCTTGAGGCGGGCCAGGGCGACGAAGGCGACAACATGCGGCGCCTCCAACTCGACGTGATCCAAGAGATGGGTAACGGCTACACCGACGAACTCGGTGGGCTCGCGGCCCGTATCGCATCCGCGCGCGAGAGCGGCGCCATGCTTGGCGCAGCCATCGACGGGCTGACCCAGGGCGACGTGCCCCCGGCTGCCGCGAACGACAAGATCAGTGAAGCCTACGTGAGCGGGCAGGTCAGTGCGCTTGCCGACAACCCGGACGTTGCCGAGCAGGCCGTCGCCACGCACGTTGCAAAGACGGGCTTCTCCAAGAAGGCGCGCGAGCAGGCGTCCACGGGCATCGTCACTGGCGACGCCGACGACGCTGCGAAGGCCCTTCAGTTCATCCAGCCGGTCCTCGCGGAAAGCACCGCGCCCGACACGGCGTTCCTGACCGAGGACGCGGCGAACATCGCGTTCCTGGCTAAGCACGGCCCCGACGATTTCGAGATGACGCGCCAGCGCTACCTGGAGGCGCGTGCGGACATCGGCAACCCGAAGACCCACCTGTCACGCCGACTGTTCGGTGACGACGCGGCGGGCGCCGAGGGTGTGGACGCAGTGGCCGAGGAAATCTTCAAGGCCGCGCATCCCTCGAACGACACGTTCCTCTGGTGGTTCCCTGACCAGCGCGATTGGGAAGACGTGGACGAGACGGTGCGTCAGATGTACCGCGACCGGGCAAACGCTACGTCCGTCGCCCTGGCGGGGCAACCGGGCGTCACGCAGGAGCAGATCGCTGAACTCGCCGCGAAGTCGATGGAGGGAAAGTCCCTGTTCGACACCATGTACATGCCTGACGGTGAGAAGCACGCTGTGGTCCGAAAGACCCCCCTGGGCATGGAGCAGTTCAACGAGAGCCATTGGGAGCAGTTGCAGAGCGAGACCGAGCGGTTCCTCCCTGGGCTCACCCTGGGCGCTCGCCCCGACAAGCACTCTGCCGGTGACGGGATGTACGCCGCGACCATGACGGACGCGGTTGGCCTCAACACCGACGTAGTGTTCCGCACGGGCGACGTGATCGACGGCATCGCTGCCGACGACCCGTTGCTTCCCGCGTTTGTCGCCATGGGCTCCACCGTCACTGACATTGGTGACGGGCGTGTCCTGGTGGAAGTCCCCGATCTGCCGGAGAACGCTGTGGCGATCCCGGTCGGTGAGGGCTCTGGCTCCCTGTTCATGACGAACACGGGCGGGCAGTGGGCGCTCCGCGTCCTCCCGCGCGACCATGGGAGCGTCGCGGAGATCAATGACCTGATGACCGAGAACGCCGAGTTGGGCAAGACCATTTGGGCCAACGAGGACGCAGTGCGGGCAGCGGGCGCAGGCACCGAGCAGCGCCGAGGCGTCTTCGGCTCCTCCATGAAGTTCACTATCCCTGGCACGGCGGCGACCCCCGAGGGTCCGCGCGCCCTGAACGAGCCTGTGGAGGACGTGGAGATCAACACGGCGCCGGCCGAGGCTGACCAGCGCATCTTCCAGGCCCCGAACCAAGCTTTCACGCCACCGATGCGCCTGCATCACCAGCGGCGCCTGGAGGCGGAGCGGGCTGAGTTCCAAGCAGAAGCACGCCAGCAGGGGATGGCTCCGGCCACCGAGACTGGCACGCGCCCCGAGGACCAGACGTTACAGGAGAGCCTCGCCGAGTACATGACGCTCACCGAGAGCCATGGTTCGTGGATGGAGAACTCCCTCGATCCCAAGCACACCGGTCGTCTCAAGACGATGGTGGAGCAGCTTGAGATCAGCGAACTGTTCCGTCCCGGCGTATACGATGACGCCAACGGTGAGAACCTGCGACCCGGCCAGCGGGCCCGGGCCAACATGACGGTCGGCATTGGCTACAACATCACCGCGCGCGAAGGTGGTGGGCAGGCCCAGCGGGAGATGGCGCAAGTCGGGCTGGACCTCGCGAGGGTCAAGTCAGGTGAGCAACGTCTCACGCGGACGCAGGGTGAGCAGTTGGCGCGCGTTGCCATGCAGAACGATCTGAACACGCTGCGGACGGATGTGCTTCGGGACGTGCGTATGTCAGATCACCGCTGGATGGCGCTCACGTCGCTGATGTACAACGTCGGTGTTGGGCGGATGCGCAACTGGACCTTGATGGACCAAGTGCGCGACGGGGAATACGAAGCTGCGACCCGTAACATCGCAATGCACATCGACAACGTGGACCCGAAGTGGAAGGAAGGTATCGTTCGCCGCCGCTACCTGGAAGCCATGATGTTTTGGGGCAGCTACCCGCTCCCCGCAGGCATCCCGACGCCAGCGGAGATGGGGGCGCACGCGCAAGCCGAACTCCCCAAGGGGAAGCGTGGTGAGGTCGATCCGGCCGCACTGGAGCGGAACATCAACGCCGACCGGGAAGCCATGAAGGGCGTCCTCGGGCGTGCAACGCGACGTAAGAAGCGATAATGGAGTGAGCCATGCCGTTAAAGCCACAGGAGATCACGGAGTTCGCCTCGATCCACAATCGGAAGGTCGAGGCTGACCTGTCCCAACCTCCTGTTTCGCGCGTGGCTCCTCCGGTTGCTCCCGAGGGTCCCCGGGTCTACGAAAGCCTGGGCGCTGCCATCGCGGGCAACGGTATCACCACCGGCCTCATTCGGGCACTGGAAGAAGACGGTACGCCCGAGTGGGACCGAAACTGGACGATGGACCAGAGCATGCAGGACCCGGAGGTTGCGTCATTCGTGAACGACGCGCTCGCCACCGGGGACGAAGCGGTCCTGGGGAACCTCGGCACTGCCGGGTCCCACGAGGAGATGCTACAGATCATCGCACAGGCCGAGAAGGCGCGCGAGCGCAACCGCGTTGCTGCGGCCAACGGTGCCCTGATCAACTTCGGCGGCGCCCTGATGGGCGTCGGCATTGACGCACTGATCACGCTCCCCCTCACGATGGGGGCAGGTGGGGTCGGTAGTGCAGCCATGACCGCCCGCACCGTGGGCGCCCAGCGCGCCATTGGCGCAGGCCGGGTTGCCTACGTCGGCGCCATTGAAGGCGCGATAGAGCGAGGGGTCCAGGCGCAGACCGACCCCACCATTGGCGTCATGGACATCGTTGCGGAGAGTGGCCTGGGTGCCGTCTTCGGCGCGGGCCTCGGAGCCCTGGCCCCACGTATGGTTGGCGGCGTAGGCTTGCAAGCAGTCAAGCGCGGCGACGACATCGTGACCAGCGCGCAAATCCAAGACATCGTTGACCCCCCGGCACAGCCCGTGGGCGCAGCGGCGGCTCCGGCCGACATTCCCTCTGGTGCCCGGCCGGCACGCGGAGCAAAGTCGGTGGTCGGCCGCATCTTCAAGTCAAAGCGGCAGGGCACGCGCCTCGCGTTCCTGTCGAACCCCCGCCGCGTCATGGTAGACTTCATGGCCCGCGCGCGCGAGCATGCGGACGTGACCGGTGATCCCTCGCTGGCCGAGGTTGGCGACCGTCTCTCCGCGATCATCCGCACGTCGGAGGTTCGCGAGGAGGAGATCGGTGGCGCCGCCTCCCGTACCGTGTCCTACCAGGATCGCTCGCGGGACATGCGGGTCATCCGTGCGGTACGCGAGAAGGACGCCGACGCGAACTACAAAGCGATGCGGGCCGACGTGTTCGACCCCAACATCGTGCAGAAGATCGGCAACATGGGTCCCAAGCTTCTGCGGACCATGCCGACGCAGGTCCACTTTGAGCAGATGGCTCGACTGGCGCACCTGAAGAAGACTGACCCCGACCAGTTCGGCGAGATGTCGATCCTTGACGCCGACCCGCTCTTTCGCGAGACGGTAGACGAGGACACCCTGGAGCGCATGCTTCCCCACCTGGAGAAGGAGGGCGCGGCAGACCAGAAGTACTACGACGACTTCGTGGAGCCTCTCCGCGAGGCCGGGCTGATCGACGACACCGACCTGATCGAGATGTACACTCCGCAGTCCTGGGACACCGCAGCCATCGAGGGTGACCCGATTGCGTTCTCCCACGTACTGCGTACCGCAGTCCTGCGGATGGGTCCGTCCGACGAGTTCTTGGCGAACGCTGGGCTCCTGCGCACCGTCGCTGACGAGCAGCGCGCCATCGACCTCCAGAAGCAACTGGACGAGATCGCGGAGAAGCCGGCGACTACAACCCCGCAGGGGAAGGCGTCGCGCGACAAGGCAGTCCAGAAGAGGCAGGCCGAACTCAAGGACATCGAGGCGAAGAAGTACGGCAGCGCCGAGGAACTGAAGACCAGCGATCCCGAACTCTACGCCGAGTACAAGGACATTTGGGACGCCACCGTGCATGACATGGCGACCGACGCGGCCGAAGTGGCACAGCGGCAGGTCCAGGCAGAACTCGACATCCTCGCGGCCAAGACCGTGCAGGAGGCGAACGAAAAGGCGTCGAAGAAGGTCAAGACGCAGCAGGCGGACCTGGAGCGCGCGCAGGTCGAACTGAAGGGCCTGGGCCGGTCAAAGAAGAAGGCGGCACAGCGCACGAAGGTCGCCACCCGGATCGCTCGACTGGAGCGGCAGATCGCCAACGAGACGGAGAAGCTGGACGCACTCAACGCGGCCCTGGGCAACACGAAGTTGCTGCGGGAGGCGGCAGAGAAGTTCGGCTCACGCGGGCGCAAGCGCGGCGTCAAGAAGGTCGCGAAGAAGCTTGACGCGGCCGAGGAGCGCACGCTGAAGCGCATCATGGCGCGCACCATCGAGGAGGAAGTGACCTCGATCCGCAACAACATCATGGGCGAGAAGGCCCTGGGCGGACAGCCCCCGGCGTTCATCGAGAAGTCCGGTCGGTTCCAACGCCGGTACTTGCACCTGGGGACCGCAGAGTTCGACCCCGAGGTCCGCCGGTTCCTAAGAGATAGCCGCGAGGAACTCCGTTCGTCGTACCAGCAGAGCGCGGGCAATCATCTCGCGCTGCGGCAGGCCATGGGTGAGCCCACGGCAGGCCGGGGCAACGACGCCAACGAGTTCATCGGCGGACACCGCGCAGACATCATGCGGAAGATCGACACCGCCCTGGAGAACCCGAAGCTGTCCGACGCACAGCGGCAGGCGATCACCGAGGACCGGCGTGCCGTTGGCATGCTGTTCGACGGGCTCATGGGCGAGATCACGCACGCGCACGCTGCGAAGATCGACGACGCGTTCCGTGGCTGGTCGGCGTTCGAGGGCATCGCCAACAATCTCGTGTCGGCGTCCATGCTGGGCTCGTCTGTGTTCTCACAGATGGCTGACGTGGCAACGATGTTCATGGCTTCGCCCAACCACCGCGCACTGTTCGAGGCGGTGTGGAACCAGCCCGCGATCAAGCGGGAGTTGCTTGAGTTGGCGCAGAAGGAGCCCGAGTTGCTCGTATACGTGCAGGGCCTCACCGCGACCATCGACGGCCGCATCGCGAACACGGTGGGCGAGGAGTTCGCCAAGGCGACCCCTGGCTCGACCCTTCGTCGGTTTCAGCAGATTGCCAACACGGCAGCGCAGGTGCAGATGAAGGCCAACCTCATGAACCTGATGACCCGCTGGCAACAGCGGACCTTCGGGAACATGGTGGTCGTGCAGCTTGAGCGGGACCTCGCTGATTGGGCCAACGTGCCCGAGCAGGTGAAGACCGTCTACGCCCGCCGGGGCATCAGTTCCAATGAGGCGGAGCAGATGCACGCGCTTCTCCAGAAGCATCATCACGTCATCGGTGGACGCTGGAAGGCGCCGAACACCGCCAAGTGGGCGCAGGAGCGTCCTGACCTTCTCGCCAAGTACAAGAAGATGCTGGACACGGCGCAGGAGGAGGCGACCATCACCGCTGACATCGGTGACCGCCCGTTCATCCGGCACGTCCCCATGGGGAAGATGCTGACCGGGCTGTTGGGGTACGCGTTCGCATCGAGCGACCGGTACATCCTGCCGATGGCACAGCGGGCCGCAATGAACCCGAAAGACGTGACCCCGTACTTGAGCGTACTCATGGGATTACACATGGGCATCTTCTCAGACTTCGCGCGCGCAGCGACGCGCGGGCAAGCCGAGGAGTGGTTCGCGCAGCTTGAGGACGACGAGGGGTGGCGCGACATGTACGCCAAGGGTTTCCTGAGAAGTCCGATGGCAGTGGCCCACTCTGGCATCGTGTCAGAGATCGCGTTCAATACGTTCGGGCGTCAAGCCAACGACGGCATCGAAAGTCTCACGGGCGTTCGCCCGTTGCCCCAAGCGGCCACCCGGTTCAGGGAGGGCGAAGGGCTCGCACCGCTACTCGGACCTGCGGCGTCCTTGGCACAGCGCACGATGCGTGTCGGCCAGAAACTTGCAGACGGGGAGTGGGAAAAGGCGTGGAACCAAGCATCGAGGATGATGCCTGTGATCAACACGTTCTACCTCCAGGCTATCCTCAACGCCATGCAGAAGGATCAGTGAAATGGCAACGTATGCAGACACCACCTTTACCGCGTCCGGTGCCGACCCTGAGACGCATGACATCACTTGGCCATTCCAAGACCGGGCGGACGTTCTCGTCTACCGGAACGGAGTGTTACTCGTCAAGGACACCGACTACCGGTTCTCTGGCGCGTCACAGCTTCAGTGGTCCTCCGCATTTTCGTTGAACACGGCGGGGGACACCATTCGGGTCCTCCGGTCCACGTCGCGGTCCTCACGCCTCACGACCTACACCGCAGTTCGATTGAACAAGGATATCCTAGAAGCTGACAGTCTCCAAGCATTCTACATGGCGCAGGAAGCGCTCGACGCCACGGAGGCTGAGGGCTCTCTGCTGGAGAGCACAGACGCGGGGGCTGGCTACGGTCCACAAGCAACCCTCTATCGGAATTCTGTCAGCCCCGCAGACAGCGACGGGCTTGGGGAGTTCCTGTTTGACGCCAACGACAGCGGAGGGAACCGCACGACTGTAGCTGCGCTTCGTACCACCTGGATCGACGTAACGGACGGAACTGAAGACGCGGAGGTCGCTATTCGCACCGTGGCAGCGGGCACGCTCGCTGACCGCGTCGCTGTTCGCCAAGGTTTCTTTGGTGTCGGCGCGACAGGGGGCGATCAAGGCGCAGACACAGTCAACATGTCGGCGTACTACATTGACGGCACGGACATCTTGAGCAGCGTCGTCCTTCAAAAAACCTACGTGTCCTCTCTCCAAACGATTACGTCGGGCGGGCTTTTAACGCTGGTCCACGGCCTTGGCGCAGAGGCCAAAGTTGTCGAATTGGTTCTACAATGTACTGCGGTTGACGCCGGCTACAGCGTTGGAAACCGCATCATCATACAGCAAGCCAGCCCGTTCCTGACAGTGGGGCGCGGTATGGTGATCCTGACGACGGCTACGCAAGTTCAAATCCGATATTCTTCGGATGCCAACGCGTTTGCGTACCCCGCTAAGATCACCGGAGTGCTGACGGCACTCGACAACACCAAATGGCAGATGGAAGTGAGGGCTTACGCATGATCACCGTCACACAAACTCCCCGCCCCCCTATGCACTATCAGAGAGACGGTACGTACGTGGGCTCCATCACCTTTTTGGATGTTCGAACTGTCGAGACGGACGCTGAGGGTGTCGTAATCTCCGATGAGACGGTGGTCGTAGGGGGCCCGCCCGGCGTCGGTTGGCTAAGCGTTCCGACAGCCCCCGCGAACGCAAATCGTGACACGTGGAACGGATCGCAGTGGGTCACAGACGCTACCTTGGTCGACAATGACCGAGAGGCATTGGCAACAAACGCACTAAACGACGCAATTCACAAAACGATCCGAGATGTGTTGTATGACATGGAGAACCGCGTGCGGGCTCTTGAAGGTCGGCAGGCCGTCTCACTGAGTGTCTTCACGAAAGCACTCAAGGGTATCGTGAAGGGCTACGTGTCATGAGGCAGATCGACTACCTCGTTCAAATCTCCGAAGACGTGGGCGAGATGAAGGGCGCCGTGAAGGCGCTCGACGCGAAGCTGGACACGCACATCCTAGATGGTGGGTGTGTTCAGAAAGACCACGAGACGCGACTGCGTTCCGTGGAGACTGGCCGCGCCCGCCTGCTTGGCGCGCTTGCGGTCGTGGCGCCCCTCGCAGGTGCGGGTGGCGCTTACCTGTTCAAGACGTTTGGAGGAAGTTGATATGGAGACACTGTACGAACTGTTGCCGGTTCTGCTCACCGCCCTGGTGGGCGCCGCTGTGCCGATGGCTGTCGCCGCGTACTACGCGTGGCGTGCGAAGGTCGTGGCAGACGGCGTGAAGGACTGGCAGGACGTGGTCGTGTCCTTGGTGGATAGCGTCGCCGAGGAACTCGACGAGGATGAGGGGCCGAAGGCATGAGGAACTTTCTCGTGCTGGGTATCGCAGCCTTGCTACTCGCTGGCTGTGGGCTGACCGACGCTGGCGACAAGATCCGTGGGAAGATCCGCGACAAGGGCGCCGACGTGATGGACGCTCAGATCGACAACTTGCTGTGGGGCCTCTGTCTGGAGGCGAGCCACGGTTCAGTGGAGCGGAAGTTCGGCGTCTCGCAAGACTTGGCGGACGCCTACAACAAAGTCTGTGACGTGGCCCGCGAGAGCCACACGCTCAAGACCGAGGGGCCCGCAGACACCGAGTGAGGAGGGAAGCCTGTGGCTAAGAAAGCACCGAAGACGAAGCAGAAAATGAGTGCCGAGGCCCAGGCTGAACTCGGCGTAGTCCGCCAGTGCATCGAGTGCTGGGAGGACAAGCCAGTCAGTAAGAAGACGTTCGCCCTGTCGAAGCGCAAGAACAGCCTTCGTGGATGGGCGAGCGTCTGCCGCGTGTGCCAGGGCGTCACGGCTGCGGAGAAAGGCGTCACGCGCAACGTCGCGCGGAAGGTCGATCTGGCGGCGCGGACTATCATTGACGAGATGTATGCCTGCCATCCCGAGCGTCAACGCGCGCGCTTGGAGGAGATCAAGAAGGAACTCGACGACCGACTGGTTGCGCTCGATCACGACGAAGCTGCACAGTTCGAGTTGTTCATCGACATTCTTAGTCCACTTGTCGCCGGGTGGATGGAGCCTGGAGCGATCCACGACGACATCAAAAAGGGCTTACTTTCCAAACACTTACGGGTACTTATCGTCGCCACCCGGTACAGCGCGAAGTCCACACTGACTGGCATGTACGTCGCGTGGAAGATTTGGCGCGACCCGCTCACCAAAATCCTGGTGATCAGTCGCGGAGAAAACTTGGCGAAGCGAATGTTACGCGTCGTGCGAAAAGTTTTCATCGAGAACTGTCCGCTGTTCGAACACCTGCGCCCGACCGAGGACTGCCTTGACGCCGCCGACCAGTTCCAGACGCCGCAGGCCGCGAAGGTTGCGACCGGCGGTGTGACGCTCATGTCTCTCGGCGTCACGTCGAACTTGCCGGGCTACCGTTCCGACGAAACCATCTGCGACGACGTGGAGGGTCCGAAGGATGACACGCCCGAGAAGATCGTTGACCTGGAGGAGACGCTGAACGAAATCCACATGATCAACCCGAAAGGGCGCAAGATCATGCTGGGGACGTACCAGTCGGAGTTCTCCGTCTACGCCAAGCTCGCCGACCTGCAAGACGACGAAGACGAGCGCGTGTGGGAGGAGCATCGCGCGTGTATGTTCGAGGAAGACGAGGTTGACGGGAAGAAGATGATCACGTCCCGCTGGCCCGGCATGTTCACCGACAAGCAAGCGATGGACTGGCGCCGCTCTGTAACGGAGCGCGCGTGGCGTCTGCACGCATTGCTGATCGCGGACCCGACAATCCTGAACGAGCGTCCGCTGAAGATCAAGGACCTGATCGTGGTCAACCGGTCCCCCAAGGACTTCACGTTCCCGGTCAGCATTGACGCGGGCGGGGAGAAGCTGAACATCCCAACCTGGGCAGCGCCGAAGGGTGACGCGTGGTTTGGCCCCCGCACGATGTCGACCGAGTGCGCCCGTTACGCCATGACCATCGTGGCAGTTGATCCGGCCTCTGGCCTCGCCGGCCGCGACGCCATCGGTGTCGCTGTGCTAGGCGTGACCCCGGCGGGCTACGGGGTGATCCGTCACATCGAGGGCGTCCGTGCTGTGTCGAAGGGTGATGCACTACGTCGCGTCGCGCAGATCGTCGCGCAGTTCTCCGCCACCGTCCTGGTGGTTGAGGAGTTGGCGGATGGCTTCTTCGGTGAGACGCTGGAGGGCCAACTGGTCCTGCTTGGATATCCCATGGCCGTCGAGAAGGTCACGGCGGGGTCACAGAAGAAGGGCCAGCGCATCATCGAGGCGCTCGCGCCCCCGATGGCTGCGGGCCGCATCTGCATCCTTGAGAGCGTTGCTCGCTCCGATCACGGCGGCGAGTTCGTCAATCAAATGGTCCGCGTGTCCTACGACGGACGTACCGGCAGCAAGTCGAAGGACCACGACGATTACGTGGACGCGCTCTCGCACGCTGTGCAGCGCGCGAAGGGCTCGTTGATTTCGGACATCGCGGACAACATCGCGAACTACGAAGCCGACAAGCTGGAGAACTACCGGGGCCGCTCTCTGCGGGAGGGCGGTCTTGGAACTGCCGGAGGTATCACCCTCGGCATTGGCCGTGCGGACGCACCGCGCGACATGTTTGGGGACCTTCCGCTCGCGGAGCGCTTGCTGGAAGAAGACCAAGTGTTGATATCCATGACCGAGCGGCGTGACCGTTTGGCGGCGACCGTGCAGACTGACCTCGCGGTTGGGCGCGAGCCCGACTTGAGGATGGTCAACACGATCCGCAATTTAACCAATCAAATCAAAGAGTTGAAGGAGGTCCAAGTTCTATGAGCATCGTCATCCGCGCGTTCCCGACGAGCTTGTGATGGCTCTCGTGGCTGACATGCGGCAGGATGCCATCGACGCGCAGACTGCCCGGTACGACGCGATCAAGGCGGAACTCGACCGCCTTGTCGCAGCCGCTCCTACGAAGGAGCGGGTGAGCGAAGACGACCTACGCACCGCTCACTACGTCGCGGGTGCACTCACTGAAGATTGGGGCGTGCTAGGCACGTTCACGTCTTCTCTGTTCACCCGTCAACCACTCCTCGGTGTCACGGCAGGGCAACCTTCCGCGATGCAGACGAGCCTCAACTCCTACCTGACTACCGTGCTTGGGCTCACCGCAATCGTGTGGTAAGGCCGGCACATAGAGAGGGACTAACATGGCACATGTACCACAGGAAGCGGTGGTTGTGCTAGACGATGAGACCCAACACGTCCTCCCGATCACCGATCCCTATAGTCCGCACGCCATTGTGGAGAACATTGCGCAGGTCGGCTTCTGGCTTCTGGTGACGAAGGGAGCGAAGGTTGAGCAAGTCTACACTTCCCCCGTCGCTATCCGGCGGATCACTTTGAGGGAGGCTTAACCAAACCCCGCCCAAACAACCCCCTCTGCCGACCGTACGGAGGTCGCATGCAAGACGACGACGATAAAGACCTGGAACTAGTGTACGAGTGTGAACTGCGGTACGACCCGCGCCTGATCGCACTCGTCATCTTCTTGCTTGGCCTCGTGATCGGGGCAGGCTCCCACTGGCTGTTAACATGAGGAGAGCACATGCCAGATAGAGAAATGGTCTACGCTGCCATCAACACGGAACGGGATTATCAGGACGCGCTGGGTTCCGACCGCACTGATGGGGGCGCGCATACTGTCGGGGATTACGTGACAATGCTCCAATACTACCAGCACGTTCTGGTGGCGAATTGGACGCTGTACCCCGGAGACACTATGGCGCTAGACACTGTGCGGAAGATCGCAGGCATTGCGGTACGCTGCATGGAAGAACACGGCGCCTTACCAAGGGAATGAGGAGAGAAACGTGAGACTGACCAATCTGCGCTTCGTGCGCAAAGGAACCAAGCTGTCCGTGCTGGGCACGGTGTTTGACAAGTTCAAGAAGCCGGCGAAGCTGCACATCAAGTTCGACACGCTGGAGGACCCGCAGGGCTCCGAGGAGTGCACCATCATCACCGGAGACGCGGCGACCGTGGGCAAAATCCTCGCGGCGCTCGCCGAGAGCGCGTGGTCCAATGGTTGGCGCCCGGTCGGCCTGGAGACGGCCCTCGCGGACACCATCAAGAAGCACGGCCGCAAATGAGCCCGTGGATTGCCCTGGTGATGGGCGGCGGCTATCTGGTCATCGTGGCCTGCGCCATTTCGGTCCTGTGGGCGGGCCTCGGGTGGCCCTGGGCGGACTGACACCCAAATGTCCCCCTCTGCCAGAAGCCCCGGAGAAGACCTCCCACTTATCCTATAGGTATCCACTGGTTATACCTTAGGTCTCCAGTGGTCCTATGCTGACTGCTGTAACACACCCACAACCAATCCATGGAGGAGAGCCCATGAGCGAAACCCCTACTTACACCCCTGGCTCGCGCCCCGGCATCGCCAAGCCCCTGTCTGATCGGGTTGGACAGGGGGACCCCAGTGGCAAATACTTCGGTCAAATCCTAAGCAGCGACGAGGAGAAGCGCGTTGACGAAAAGGGAGAACTCGTCGTCCACGGCAAGACGTGGGGGGAGGCCCAAACGGGACTGTACCTTACGTTGTTCGCCCCCACGTACCCCCGGGAGTTCCCGGCGCCCTACGGACGAACTATCCGCCTCACCGCCCGCACCGCTCTCTGGCTCGACGTTGGCCGAGGACGTGTTCGTGCCCCCGTGTCTGGGGTGGGCCTTTGTCTCGAACTTCCCAGCGATCTAGGACAAGACCCGCTCAAGGCACAGTACGTCTCCGAGTGGATCATAAGCACGGTCAAGGAGATCCTCGCCGCGCGCGGCGAAAGCCCCTGGCTCCCCGAGAACGTGCAGGTCGCCCTAGCCATGGAGTGTGACGGGGCAATCGGGAGGGCCGGACTGTGAAAGCGAACAGCACCATCAAGGGATGGACGATCCTATGGTCCCTCTGGCTCCCCACGTTCATCCTATACCCCCCGGTCCCCAAGAGTTCCCCCGTGGGGCATCACCCCGGTGTGCTCCGTCCGATGTATGGACTGGATATCGGTCGCGACATTTGTCTGAACGTCCCACTGCAATTCTCTTGGCACTGGAACCACTCTTCGTGGGGAGTGTGGTTTGACTGGGGGAGGATCGGGAAATGAGGATCATGGAGAAGCGCTGATGGAGATCCTTGCCGTTAGCAGCGTTGCGCTCCTATACGCGTGGGCACTGTACTGTGTGTGGTTGCTAATCAAACGGAGGGACGACCAGTGAACCGACTAACCTACATCAAGTGGCTCGATGCATGCTCCGAACCGACCATCGAATGGACGGACATGTCCGCCTGCGAGTTCACCTTACAGGAGGTCGAGAGCGTCGGCTGGGTAGTGTCCGACGAGGAAGACCACGTTGCCCTCGCGCAGAACATCCACCAAGACGGCCCCGAGGACGACGACCCGCGCATCGCGGGTGTCATCGTGATCCCCAAGGTGAACATCATCTCCCGCGTGAGGGTTGAACCCCTGGAGGTCTATAGTGTGGGGGAGGAGGCTGGGCCTCCGGCTGTTTGCGATCCGAGCGCGGTGGATCGAGTGGCTGTGCGTCCGAACCTCGGCTGGGGGTCAAGGACGTGATGCGGTTGGCGCGAGCGCTGACGGCTGAGTGATCGAGCGAAGGGGGGTCAGGGCGCACATCCGCTGGCTCTGTCCCCCCCGCGCGCGTTTGAAATCCCCCCGTACCCCCGCGACCGCTTCTCATTCGCAACAACGCCGGCAAACCAAGGGAAAACCTAGGGTTTGTCACTGCGCAAGGGATGTGTTATCCCTTGTGCGCCATGCTGGGCTCTGGGCGTCGCGGCGCCCGCGCACACCGGGCCACACTGCATGCAATTAGCCCAATGATATCAATGGGATGCACCAACTCTGCGCTTCTTAGGAGACTGTTTTTACTGCTAGATCAAGGGGTTACACCACATCAGCCGCCCGCCCAAACCTTGGGGTACACAAGGCGCAGCGCGGCCCGATCGACCTGTAACCCCTTGATCTCCCAAGGGTTTTCAGAAAGTTCTTGAACATCGGATTGCCAATCCCCATCTGTACATCACGACCAAGACACAGCGCCGCACCGGACCATCCTACGGTGCCTTGCCACCCTGGACTAGGCAAGTTAAGAGCGCGGGGCATATAGCTCGATAATCTGGCCCTTGCGGTACATCCACTGCACGCGGGAAACAGCGCGACTGCTTATAGCACGGCGACAGCGCCCCGGCACGAAAGCAGCGCAAGGTCTGAAGGCGAAAGCCGCGTTTCATTCGCGCGGCCGGTGCCTGAACAATCCAGAATGATCAACGGTCGTTTCAGTTTACAAGCCGAGCAACGCTAAGCTTGCAACGCAACGCCAGCAAGTCGCTACACGCGACGCTGCGCCTTTGCCTGCGCAAGCCACTTGCGTTGCTCAACTGGTCAACTGTGTAGGGGTTTGGAGCATGAAAAAGAGCCGCAAGCCGCGCTTCCCGCGTGGCGCCAAGAAGGCCGCGTTGCGCCACATTGCGCATTGCGTTGCTGTTGGCACAATGTCCGAGCGCGTCGCGCGCAAGCATCGCGGCGCCGTTAGCAAGGCGCGCGCACAGTGAGGCGCCGCCCCGCGCGTTTGCCCGTGTCACCATTTTGGTTTACAGGTTTAGCACTGTTCTTCATCGTCGCCGCAATGTATCGCACGGCGGTAACACTAGGGGGACTATGATGCTACGCGTAATCTTCTGGGGATTGTTCGCGGTCGTTATGGCGCGTGCCGTCCTGATCAGCATAGGAGTTGGATAACATGACCACTGCGCAAATCTTAGAGCGTATCGCCTTACGTGCCATGAGCCCTGCGCACGCCAAGGCGTGGGCACTGAACATATTGCACGATGTGCAGAACACTGGCCGCGTTGTCCTTGACGGCGGGGCAATCCGCATCACCATAACCAAGGGGTGACTTATGGACACTGACATTCTGTTCAATCCCGTTGAAGTGTCTAGCACAGGCACGGTTTACTTCAAAAAGAACGGGGATCATTCGCCGTGTATCATCTACTCACCTTGCGAAATTCCTGCGCTAATACGGAAACTCGCGGAAGCAGTCGAGCGAAGCAGGGAATTCGCGGAGGAGGAATTCGAAGCTGAGCGCAAAGCCAACGAGCGTTGCGGGCCCTGTTGACAAGGTGTAGCAGCGTTACCATGCGTTGCGCTGCTACCACATGTCAACTCAAACCATAGGAGCAGCTTATGCGAAACGTAATCCTCGCGGTTGCGCTCGCGCTCACGCTTGGCGCTTGCACTGTAAGCCGCATTGACGTTCAAGCCTACGCAGGCTGGAAAGTCAAAGCCAAGCCGTCTGCTACGCTACAGACAAATTGTCGCCTGTGCACTGGCGTTGTTATCTCATTCTGGCAATAGGAGTACACCATGGCACGCTGGGCCAAGCGAGATTACGTGTTTGCCGCTGACATAATCCGCGAAGGGGATTGTGGATACGGCGCGCGTACGCAGGTGGCGTTCTGTCTTCGCCGCTTTGCGAAGGACAATCCCAAATTTGACGGTAAGCGTTTCATCAAATACGCTTACTCTGATCCGTTCGGAGGCTGTTATAACAGCGAACTGCGCCTCTTATGGGCGCGCTTGAGAAAGGGTGTTATCGATGACAAGTAACGAAACCTTCCACCGCATCTGCCCGCCGCGTTCCATGCTGGGCAAGCGCGCGCACGAGAGCGGGTGGCGCACAAAGTGCATCATGCTGTTCCCTATCGCAAAGCACGTGAGCGACAACGTCGCCGCCAAGTGTTTCGCGCACATGCATAAAGTGCTTTCACTGCGCTTCGGCGGGTACAGTGATCGCATGGGTGGCGGCGGGTGGATTGACCCGGACACGGACGCGTCTGTGGATGAGCGCCACTGCGAACTGTCCGTGTCCTACAAGCCGAACGCAGAGAACGACGCGTGGCTTCAGGACTTCGCGGAGTACAACGGGCGCATCCTCGGGCAGAAGTGGATGCACATTGAGTTCCACACGTTCCGCGTCGGCCACGTCAAGGTACGGTAATCTGCGGCAGCGCGTCTAGGACGGCGCGTTGCACTGGATCACTGTGGGAGTTTCGACATGACTGATACGAAGACCGTTGGTCCCGGCGGGTGCTACATCTTGCCAGATGGCGAGTTTCTGCCCGTCGAGTTCCAGGCACACTACGTCGCCGAGTGTAAGTTGTCTCGGGAGAAATGCGGCGTGACGTCGAATTACGACGACGACTACGTGCACTACAACGTCCGCGACGAAGGTGGCGTGCGCGTGTCATTTGGCAACGCTGCGGACGTGTACATCGAGTGGCGCAAGGCCGTGACGCTTCCCGCGTTGCGCTCACTGCGTCGCATCCTCGCGCAGCTTGAGGAACACGGCGACAACGTTGGCATCGACGAGCCGGAGGATGGCTATCGTTGCCACGGGCTCTGCTGGACTTCCCTGAAGGGCTGCGTCAAGCGTAGCATCGACACGCTGCGCGCCAAAGCACTGGAGGAACGTAATGTACAAATCGCACCAACCACTGATCAGCAGATGGGCGCGTGAGGATAGCGAGAACCTGCGCGACGTGATGCAGTTCGTTATCCTGACCGTGCGTTGTCCGCTGCGTCGCGCAGTGGGTGACTTGCACGCGCTCCGCTCGCCTAACGACAATGAGCGGGACGACACGGAACGCTCCGCGTTGTGGGGCTGGAAGCACGAGGCGTATTCGTACGTCGAGGCGAACCACGAACACATTCATGCGCACCTGGAAGACCTGTGGGCATCCTCGGGCAAGCCGAGCGTCGTTGAGGACGCCATGCTCGCCTATGTGTCCAGCCTACCGGGCTTCGGCATGGTCAAGGCAGGCTTCGTGTTGCAGATCGCCTATGGCATCTCGGGCTGTCTCGACAGTCACAACGTGCGACGTTACGGACTTGACGCTAACGCCATTGGTGCCAAGAAGGCGAAGGTCAAGAGACCGGTGACGCGCATGAAGCACGTGCGCAACTATCGCCGCATGGTCGAAACGCTTGGCGGCACCGAGGCACTGTGGGACACATGGTGCGCGTACGTCGCCGAGAACCAGCCGAACAGTTACTCTTCGGCCGAACAAGTGAGCGCGCTGCACGCGCACGCGTTCGAACTGATATGACCCGCCGGCAACGCTGGGCACTGGTCATCGTGTTCCCGGTGTCCGTCATTCTCTGCGGCCTGCTTTGGGCCGCGTTCACCCTGTACAATAGGAGAAAGCATGGTAAAGGTGATAAGTGTCAATAACCCCGCGCCCACGTTTACCGTGGAGTTATCCGCAGATGAACTTCGCTTGCTCACCCTCTTCACTGGTCAGACTAACTATGCATGTCTGACCACGTTCGGGGCCAGCATCAGCAATTCCCTATATGACGTACTCGCCCGCGCGTGCGTCGAGCATAATGTAGGTCAGGACTTGACCGACGATGAAGAATTCGAGGAATTCTTCAGGGGTGGTGACAGTCTCACCACGGGCACGTCATGAGCATACTCCGCTGCAACGACTGTGAAAGCGTCCGCGACACCGACAGTTACCCCGAGGGCTTCGTGGTAGTTGACGGCAGCGACGCTTTCCTGTGTGAGAACTGCCTGGACGGGCGTGTCAATCTCGCCCTCGCGCAGATCGATCGGTGTGACGCCGCGCATGAAGCGCAGCAATACGCCGATGACTTCTACTTCACCAATGGGCGCGCGGAGGTCAATCGCCAGACGCGCGCCGCGCACGTTGCGGTCTTGAAGGGACTGGGTTATGAATAAGCTAATCATCCGTGATGACGACGAACTGGAGCGCACGCCAGCGCACTCCGAAGAACGCCATGACTTGCGAAAGCAGGGGTACGCCGTACCACTGTTCCCCATCATTGACGAGGAGACTGATCCTTATGTCCTGTAAAAACATTCGCATCGTGGCGGATAACAATGCCGCCGCCTACGCTTCCGTCACTCCGATGTATAGCGGCAGCGAGAAGCTGCGCGCGCATCTGACCGAGCGCCCCGACACCACCGGGTGGTTCGAGTGGAACGCCCTGGGCCTGCGGAAGTACGCCGAGTTCTTGTCCACGGTGGCCGACTACATGGACGCGCGGGAGGCAGAGATGGCTGCGACGAATACGCCCGCCGATGTCATCCTCACCAAGCTGCGGACGTTCAACAAGTAATCTGCGGGAGCGCATCGGGCTAACGGTGCGTTCCACTGGATAACTTGGAGGTAGTCATGATCACCATTGGAACAAAGGTCCGGTTCACCGCAGAGTTCTTGCGGAACACTGGGCAGTATACGGGGACCGTCCCGTTCATGGGCGGACCCACCGTCGAGATCACTCCGCTAGGTGAACAGCGGTTGATCACTTTCCGTGACCCGCTCGTGGGCAACTGGACTGCCCTTGAAGCCAACCTGGAGCCATACACATGACTAAGCAAGAACGTGCGGCCGACTGTGCAGACTTCGCCATGGCGGCACACCGTGTTGCTACGGCGACACCCTCGACTGAACCCGAGGAGACCAGCGTTATTGACCTACTCGCCGACCTGATGCACTACGCTAAGATACGGGACGTTGATTTCAGCGACGCCCTTCGTATTGCGCGTGTGCATTTTGATGAAGAGGAGGCGATTGACGAATGACCAAACTTCTGCCCCCCAACCGGAATTGGGCAGTGGTCTGCGATCTGGACGGCACGCTGGCGAACAACCAGCACCGCGTTCATCACGTACTACACGAGCGCGCCGCCGACCGGGACTGGGACGCGTTTCACCGGGAGATCCTGGGGGACGCCGTGCACATGCCGGTGGCCGCAGCGTTCAACGCGCTGGGTAGTCTGCCCGGCATGCAGCGCGTGATTGTCACCGCCCGCTCGATCATTGACCACGAACTGACTAGCCTGTGGCTCGAAAAGCACTTCATCGACTTCGACCACATGTTCATGCGTGGTACCAAGGACTTCCGCGATGACGCGCTGGTCAAGCGGGATATCCTGCGCAACATGCGCAATCACTACGGACTGGAACCGTGGATAGTGCTCGACGACCGCGACCGCGTCGTTAGCATGTGGCGCCGTGAGGGCATCACGTGTTTCCAGGTAGCAGATGGAGGATTTTGATGAACATTGAGAAGAAGGTAAACGCGTGGCTGACCGCTGGTGACGTGCGGCACGCCGTCCGTGATTTTGTTCGTGCGCGCGTGGAGTGTCAGGGGTTCCGTCCTGATATTTCATCACCTACTGGCTTGGACGGGCTAAGTGAGGCAAAGCATTGCGTGTGCGTCACTCTGGAGGAGATTGAGCAGTGAGTTCTCACCCCTTCGGCCCTCCGCTCGTCTCCGAGCGAGAAGAGGCCGCGCGTGCGTTCCGGCACAAGCCCGCGCATGCGCTGTTTCCACGCGCTGCTGCACGCATCGCCGAGGGCATGTGTGCGGACACGAAGTGTGACAACACCATCGACGGTTTCACCAACAGTCTGTCCCGTCGCGAGTGGACGATCAGCGGACTGTGTCAGTCGTGTCAGGACAACGTGTTCGTCGAGGGCTCGTGGACACCGCCCGAGCCTGTCAAGCAGGAGGAGGAATGAGCGGCGCCTGGATCGTCTGGATCATCTGCGCGTACGCCCTCGCCGTTGGGCTGTGGTCGTGACGCAAGCACGGAGGAGATGAATGAAGCCTACGCTTATGGACAGCATGCGTGCCGTCAGAAAGCACGGGTGGCCAAGTCCTGCGAGCAAGCGGTTGACTTACGCTATGCTGTACTCCGCAACTTTGTCAAACCTCGTGAGATTATGGAGGGCATATGAAACTACGTGACGCCAACGCCACCGGGCAACTCGTGCTGATCAACGAGAAGCTGCCGTGGATCGTCAAGTGACGGCCTACGTCTACGTCGCTGACAACCCGGCTATGCCTGGTTACGTCAAGATCGGGACAACGGAGAACCTGGAGGGACGGATGCGCACGTTGTCTAACACGTCCGTTCCTCTGCCTTTCATTCTCCGCCACGCGCAAGAAGTAGACGACATATGGCAGGCTCGCCAAGTCGAACGCCGTGCGTTCCGTGAACTCGCACATTGTCGCGTCAAAGGGCGTGAGTTCGTGCAGTGCAAGGTCATTTACGCACAGGGCGCAGTCGTGCGAGCGCACCACGCCACACTCCCCGGCGCATTTCGGGAAGGTCATGGCTACCGAAAGCGCGCAGGCGGGGAATGGGGGGTCGTTGATGTTCAACACTGACTACGCCGCGCTGGAGGCCCGAGTGCTGGGTTTCTACGCGGCTGAACGAAAGCGCGCAGTGAACAAGAAGCTGCGCATTGCGGCGGCATACTCCGCCACCATTGCAACGCTAGTGAGGGTTTGGCATGAAGAAAAACGAAAGACGTGCACCGAAGAAGGCGCCGGTTGGCCTCAAAGCTATGTCGGCCCACCGCAGGTACTCGGCGAAGGGCTACATCCCGCGCGACGCGGACGGGGCCTACCGGGTCGTGGGCCGACTGGACGGGCTGTCCGTCGCTGACGTGTACAAGTTGGCGGAGGCGCGTAAGTGACGCGCTGGCTAGAGCGCGGCCTGTACACTGCGGTCCTGATTGCGACCGTCTTGTTCCTCATTCGCGATGTTCTCGCGCAGCGTCCGGGGTTCGCCTTGGAAATCCAAACCATGTTCGTCAAACTGTGGGGGTTCTGATGGAGACCATCAACACGCTACCCAACCTCACCGTGATCCTGGCGCCCTACGCCATCGTGGTGACGCTCTACTTGCTCGCGGTCATCCTGTGGGCCAAGAAGGGAGACTAGATGGAGACCTTAGAAAAGGCGCTGTTCGTATTGTTGCTGCTCGTCGCTACTGTGGCAATCACAGGTCTCGTCCTCGTTGTCCAGCAACAGTTCTTCACTCTGTTCATGGGAGGATAGTACATGAAACTGTCCGCCGCCATCACCCTGACTGAACGGGTGGCGTGGAAGGACAAGTCGAACGGGGCGAGGGCCGCGCGCTGTGCGCGTTTGGCCTCCGCCTACTTCGGCGACGTGCTACTCACCGACGTTCGCACGACCCAGCTAGACGCGTGGGCCACGCAACTGGAGGCGGGTGGCAGGTCTGACGCCACCATCAACCGTTACCTGTCCTACCTGTCCAAGGTATTCACCACCGCGAAGCAGCGGGACGTGATCAAAGACAAGCCGCACTTCCCGTTCCGCAGCGTGGAGGCCGGGCGCACGCGTGTCCTGTCCCGGCGGGAGGAGTTGCGCTTGCTGGACCTGCTGCCGGGGAAGCATATGGACACTGCGATCCTGCTGCTCGACACAGGCATGCGCACGAGCGAGTTGTTCCGCCTGCGGGCAGAAGACTGCAACTTCGGGCTCCGCATGATCCACGTGTGGAAGACGAAGACGGGCAAGCCCAGGTCGGTGCCCATGACCCCGCGCGTTAACTCGATCCTGGTTAACGCATGCAAACAGCCCCCTCTGCCTACCGTACTGTTTTCGGGGGGACCCTGGCCTTTCGTCCATGCCTGGAGGAGGGCGCGGGCCAAGATGGGCCTCGCCGGGGACAGGGAGTTCGTGCCTCACATGCTGCGGCACACCTGCGCGACCCGGCTGCTGGCCGGGGGAGCCAACATCGCCACGGTCAAGCAATGGCTGGGGCACTCCACCATCCGCACCACTGAGCGGTATGTCCATATGTCCAACCGGGACCTGCTGGACGCCGCCAAATTCTTGGAGGTCTGATGAACAGACTACAACGAGCCATCGCTGCATGGCAGGGCCGCGTGATCATTCCCGACACGCACGTCCTGTTGCCGGCGCCGACCGCGTCCAACATGGGCTGGGTCATGATCACCACGGCCGAACTGGAGACGGTCGTCATGGTCCGGGCCAAGTTCAAATACCTCAAGCGCACCGGGAACAAGAGGATACAGCAGTTTCCGCAGAGCGAGGAGTTCCGTAATGCACGCGCCGCGCTGCGTGATGCCATCAACGGGACTGACCCGAAGAATGGCTGAGTGTAAAGCCCTGCTTCGTGAGGAGGTCATCACGCATCACGATGGCTACGCCCTCACACTATCCCGCCGGGAGGCTATGCTGTTGCGCTGGCTTCTCGGGCTCACTCGTAACAGCAGCGCCATCATCACGCGTATTGCGACTGACTGCAAGGTTGGGGACGCGTCGGTACGTGCGGACTGTGAGGCTCTACAGGAAAACCTGCGCCGCGAAATGAAGCGCGCCGGCCAAATTGTGGTCCCGTGTAGCATCACCTACTCCGGGATGGGCAAGGATGGCTTCACGACGTACTGGAGGGAACCATGAGGGTTGACATATACCTGACGGACGATAACATCGCGGAGGCAGTTCATGATTGGCTGAACAGCTATCGGGACGTTAATCCCGCACCTACGCTGGCGCAGATCAAGGCGACCATGGGCTTTGGGGGACGCCCTTCGATGCGCCTTCAGATCGTGATGGATGAAGACGCCCCTCCAAGCATGCGACCGAGGAGTGCACGATGAAGAAGTTCGACCTGCGCCGCTCCCCCGTGGACGGCAAGTTTCGCCGCTGGGAAACCCGCTGGGCGTCGTCGATCAAGACGCTCACGGGGGAGCCAGCTTTCGAGGATGCCGCGTACGCACGCGACCATCGCAAGCCCGGCGACTTCAAGATCGAGGTCTGCACGGGCGTCTTCAAGACGCGCAGAGAAGTCTTTGTGCGCAAGCCGGGGGACTGACATGGAGTTCTCACCGTTCACGCAGATCGCGCTGGAGGTTCTCCTCGTCGTCTGCGTTCTCGCGCTCACGCTGGGCATCAGCACCGCGTGCGTTTGGCTCACGCTGGGCATGCTCGAAAGCCTGAAGGGGGAGAGCGAATGAAGAAGACCATCCATCGAGGCGCCACCCGCGTTCGCATCAGCGACCGCCGGGGCGAGCATGGGCAGAAGCGTGCCGCCAAGGTGCGCGCCCGCAAGGCCCGCAAGGCCGATGGCTGGTCCCCGCCACTGCATGGGCCGGGCACCGGCATCGAAGTGGAGGCGAAGATTGAGTAGGCAGACCTACTTCGGTGACGGCAACGGGGGACCGTTCTGGTTCCCCGCCCGCAACACGGATGACGTGATCGAGACGCTTGACGGTCTTGACCCGTCCGCCCTCATTTACTGGCTCATGCCGTCTCCGTCCCCCGACACGGTGGCTCCCGCGCACATGTGGGACCCGACCCTTCACCCCCATCAGGAGTTCCCCAATGACGCTTGAAAAACGCGCGGTGATGAACGCAGTGGCTCCGTACAACCTGCCCATCATCTACGAAGACATCCTCGCCGCCGCTACGATGATACTCGACCAGCCCGTGCTCCTGGCCGGTGGCGCGCTCCGCGACCACGTGTTGGGTGCGCACGCCAAGGACATTGACCTGTTCATCGCGGTCAAGAGCCACCGTGAGTGGGAAGCCGCGCTCGATAAGCTGTTGGACGACTTCGGCGACTTTGAGTACGCCGGTGACTTCGAAAGCACGTACCGCGTCTGGACGCACGAGTGCATCGGCTACGCCACGTTCCGTTGGCCTGCCGACGACCCTGAGGCGCGCGTGGTCCAGGTCATCGGCATCGACCTGGGAGACAAGCCGTTCACGATGGAGAACCTCGTCGAGACGTTCGACTTCGGCATCTGCAAGCTGGCGTGGGATGGTAAGACGACCTACGTGCACGGCGACGCCCTGCTCGACTTCTACGACGGGAGCCTGACGCTCTGCAAGGCAGCGAACTTGATGCAGCTTGCGCGCTCGATGGAGCGGTGCCTACGCTGGGGCTCGCGCTCGTTCCTAGGCGACCGGTTCGTCGAGATCAAGCCGGAAGTCGGTGACCTCATTGCTGCCGAGGCATTCAACGCCGGGGCCTCCAACGAGGACGATCTGGACCCGTTCGGCGTATGGAGCGAGACGGATGACTGAACACAAAGACAAGTACTTCCACGCCATGCCGCGCAACTGGCACGCCAAGATCGACTGGTCGGCGCGATTGAAGGATCACGGTGCCGCGTTCGACGTGGTAGGGGAGCCCGCCGAGGCGCCCGACGCGCCGCACTTACGCTTGCGGCGCTGCACTGACCGGCCGACGCCGACTGTCCCGCTCGCCGACTTCCGCGCCCTCGCGGAGAGCGTGCTTCGGATCATGGAGGGTGACGCGGAGGAGATGACACCCTGTATCGGGATCATAAACCGGCATCTCAACGTCGCCGAGGATGGGTTCTACCTGACTGGAGATGACGAGGAGGAGTAAGCATGAACCTTCGCGACCGACAGCTAGACCTTGAAGTGAACTCTGTCACTCGTGGACTGGAGCGCTACTACGCCGCGCAGGCGAACGCGCTGGACCGCGACCGGGAGTTCGATTGTCCTGTCGGACAGAACTTCATGGCGGACACGCTCGCCGAGTTCGTCCCCGCCGTGCGTGCGCTCCAGACGAGGGTGCGGCGGGACTTCAAACAAGCCCTGAAGACCGGGCTGCGCCTGACCGGGTGCGAGATGGAATTCCTCGCCCTGCGTCCCGAAGTGTGGGCGTACCTCACCATCCGCGTCGCGCTCTCGGGCGCACGCAACACGAAGACCGTGAACGTCGCCGCCCGCAACCTGGGTAACGTCGCCAACCTGGAGGTCCGGTGGGGCGTCCTGCGTCGGATGGAGCGGGAACTCGCCAAGCAGGAGACGCGGCCAAACCGCATCGAAATGCTGAAGCGAACGGTCAAGCAGATCGACCCGCGCTCCGTCCGCTTGTGGCTCCGAAAACTCGACGACGTGGAGACCGTCATGTGGCGGCACGAGACGAAGCTGCGCCTGGGGCGGACGATGCTCCAGTTGCTCGCCGACACGTGTCCCGACCAGTTCGACAAGTACCAAGTCACGAACACTCTGCGCGGGAAGGTCCGCACGATGATCAGCATCCGCCTCACCGAGGAGACTGAGGCTGCGCTGGTCAGCGCACACAAGACTGCTTCCGAGCAGGACCCGTGGCTCCTGCCGATGCTCTGCCCGCCGACACCCTGGCGGCGTACGGAGAACGGTTCGTACCAGGGCGGTTACCTCACGCCGACACAGCCGTTGATCAAGCGCGGCAGCATGTTCGTGCACACCGAGGGGACACAGTACGACGTGCCCGAGGAAGTGATCGACGCGCTCAACGCCGTGCAGGCAACGGGCTTCCGCATCAACGACAAGGTGTTGGCGGTCGCCGACGAAGCGCTCGCTCTGAACTCCGAGATGCTCCCCGCTCCGCCCGAGCGGGAATTGCCTGCGGAGATCAGTGACGCAGCGTGGAAGAAGATGACCCCGCAGGAGAAGGGCGCGGCGAAGAATGAGCGACGGATGGTCCACGACCACAACAACCGCTCGTACGCCAAGCGGCAAGCGCTGCGCCGGCAGTTGACCGGTGCGCACCAGTTCAAGGACGAGGCGGCGATCTACTTCCCGCACAACCTTGACTTCCGGGGCCGCATGTATCCCATCCCGCAGGACTTGCACCCGCAGGCCGACGACATGGCGCGCGGGCTCTTGGAGTTCTCGGAGGGGAAGCACCTGGGAAACTCGGGGCTCCAGTGGCTCGTCTACTACGCCGCCGCTACCTACGGGCTTGATAAAGAGAGCCGGGAGGATCAGTACTCGTGGTACTCCATGAACGTGGGGAACCTCTGCCTCGTCGCCATCGACCCACTAGGTGACGGGCTGTCCTTTTGGCGGGACGCCGAGGAGCCGTGGCAATTCCTGGCTGCGGCGATGGAACTGGAGGCCGCGTTCGGCAGTGGGGACCCAACTGCTTACATCTCCCACCTGCCGATCCACGTTGACGGCACGTGCAACGGGCTGCAACACCTGTCCGCCATGGGCAGGGACCCGGCGGGCGCGTACGCCACCAACCTGACCGCCGAGAAGACGCGGCAGGACATCTACCAGATCGTGGCGGACAAGGTGATGGACGAAGTGGCGGGGGACTGTGACCGGGACCTCGACAACCATGGTGAGCCTTACCGTAACTGGGAGGGCCACGTCACTCGCAAGGTCGTGAAGCGCGGCGTGATGACGACGCCCTACGGGCTCACCGACATTGGCATGCGTGACCAGTTGATCGAGGATCGCATGACCGAGGGCCTGTCCGGGGAGATCATGCCGAACGCCAACTACATGCGCGACCGCATGAAGGAAGCCATCGCTGACACGGTGATCGCCGCCATCGAGATCATGGAGTGGATGCAGCACAACGCACGCGTCCTCGCGGAAGCGGGACACGGCGTGACCTGGGTCGCTCCGACCGGCCTGGAGATACACCAGGGCTACTACCGCTCCGCCTCCAAGAAAATCCACACGCTGCTAGGCGTGGGACGGGCCGGCGCCCGGTTCAAAATCCAGAACGAGCAGCGCAGTATGGGCCTGCTGGTGGGTAAGCAAGCGCTCGCCATCGCGCCCAACATCGTGCACTCATTCGACGCCGCCCATCTTCAACTGACGGTCAACATGGCGGCGGCGAAGGGCCTCACATCGTTCAGCGTTGTGCATGACAGTTATGGTACGCACGCCGCTGACATGAACGTCCTGTCTGAGTGCTTGCGCACAGCCTTCGTTGACATTTACGAGCAGGACTGGATCGACAGCCTGCAACGTGCCTTCGAAGTGCACGCCCCGCCCAGCGTGGTGGAGAAACTTCGGAAGCCCCCCGTCCGAGGGGACTTCGACGTGAGGGAGGTCCTGAAGTCAGCGTGGTTCTTCGCCTGACCAAAAGGCCCCCTCTGCCGACCTTACCGATAGCAAAATGGAGCAACACTACATGGCTGAACAGAAGAAGCGCGTCCCCATCGAGATCAGTCCCGAGGGAGTGCTGGCATACGCTTGGATTTACAAGAAGGATACCAAGTTCGCCAAGACCGAGGACGACGGGCGCTACAAGGGCTCGCTCATCGTCGACAAAGACGGCCCGCACGTAGCGTGGGCAATGGAGTTGCACGCCATCCACGTCGATAAGATGGAGGGTTCGAAGAAGAACTCGCCCGTCAAGGACGGCGACAAGATGAAGGACAAGGACGGGAAGGCGAAGGAAGACTTCGCCAACGCATGGCTCGTAAACTTCAAGTCGCAGTACAAGCCCAACGTTGTCGATGCCAAGAAGCGCCCTCTCACGGGGGACGTGAAGGTGTCGTCGGGCGACCTCGTGAAGATCGCCTTTCAGCGCAACGAGTACGACACTGGGGCGACCCAGGGCTTGTCCCTCCGAATGGCCGCAATCCAGGTCATCGACAAGCGGGCGGGTGAGGGCCTCGGTGCCGCCGCCGCCGCTGCGTTCGGTGAGGAGGATGGCTTCGAAACGCCGGAGGATGCCGGCGGTTCCAGTGGCGACGACGAAGCGCCGCCTGCGGGCAATGGCGACTTCTGATCTAGCGCAGTTCCGCGCGACGGACGACCGGTGGCAATTGGTGCTGCCGGTCGCACCCGTCCCCAAGGCCCGCCCGAAAGTGTCGAAGTGGGGCACGTACTATCCGAAGCGGACGAAGCAATGGATGTACGACGCTGCTGCTGCGATGGCGAGCCTTGACGCCTACTTCCCCGTCTCCGCCCCCATGTTCGTGCTGTGCGTAGCTGTGTGCCACAAGCCGAAGAACCCCGCCAACGACTTCCCGGTCGGTGACGTGGACAACTTCGCGAAGGGCATCCTCGACGCCGTGACCAAGGAACAGATCATCTGGCAGGACGACAAGCAGGTCGTCGTGTTGATCACGGGCAAGCGCTACGCCGACGAAGACGAAGTGCCGCACACGTACCTGGAGGCCACGACCGAGTTGTCGCGGCTCGATTGGGGTGCGCTGTGGGTCACGCCGCATGTGTCGGAAGACGCGCTCGACCAGGAGGACACGATCAGTCTGGAGGAGTTTACTACATGACCCAAGGCTATGCCCTCGCGCGCCTGAACTCGGACGGTAGCGGCTTCACCATCTTCGTCGAGCACACCGCTAGTCGGTACTTCGACGGGAAAGACCTGGAGCACTATCGCGAACCCCACAAACATGGATACATCATGCGCCTGACGTGCGCGGAGGCAGAAGCCTTCGTGAAGTGGCTACGCCGGAACAACGCCCCGCTGTCGATGCTCGCTGACCGGATGAACGAAATGTGGATGTTGGCGAACGCGAACTCACTCTGGAGGGATGTACACACATGAGCCAATACAGTGAAGTCCACCAGCCATGCGACGATTGTGGAAGCAGTGACGCGCGCGCTACCTACGCGGAGAGCGGGGTGTCCATCTGCTTCTCCTGCGGCATCACCAAGGCGCCC
>Ga0224509_10000026_pt1 | contig 47746 bp, 45 predicted proteins | sample SF_Jan12_sed_USG_5_FD_170158 | JGI IMG/M metagenome (GOLD analysis project Ga0224509, IMG submission 170158) | Sediment microbial communities from San Francisco Bay, California, United States - SF_Jan12_sed_USGS_24 | ecosystem: Environmental > Aquatic > Marine > Sediment | place: USA... | reverse complement strand
TCATTCCTGCGAAAGCAGGAATCCAGAAAAAGCTCACCTAAAGAGAATCTTTGCAAGAATACAAATACGGTCACTGTGTAGCAATTCAGATTAACTGGGACTCGATCCAACGGAGTAGTTCGAAATTGAGTAACTGTTTTATTTAAAGTAATTAACAGCGTTGCGAAATATCTGGATGCCATAGCCCTCCTGGGGGTACGATTCTCCACCTCGGCGGAAACGCTCTTTGAACCGGGTCCAGTTCGGATGGTTGGTCCAGTGGTTATACGCTTCTGGATGAGGCATCAAACCGAACACTCTCCCGGTGGGGTCGCAGATCCCGGCAATATCCTCCAAAGAACCATTGGGATTTTCAGGAAAGCTGCCCATGGCAGGATTACCTTCGCTGCCGGCATAACGAAGCACCACCTGGTTTTGTTCCAGGAGGCGGCCGATTACAGTTTTCTCAGCGTAAAACTTCCCTTCTCCATGTCGAATTGGAAGTTCCAGGTTTTTCAAGCCCCGGGTAAACACGCAAATCGAGTCTTCTTCCACCGTTAAGTTTACCCACTGGTCGCGAAAGCTGCCGCAGTCATTACCAATGAGAGCCACCCGGCGAGAACGGTAATCTCCATCGAGACCAGGTAACAGTCCCAAATTAACCAGGGCCTGAAAGCCATTACAGATGCCTATAACCAGGTTTCCCGCCTCGATGAAGCCGAGTATTTGCTCGCCGATATTGTACAGTAGCTTGGTGGCCAGGAGAACTCCTGCCCCATGGTCGTCGCCCCAGGAAAAACCGCCGATAAAGGCCAGGATTTGATAATCTTCCAACCTGGCACTTTGGCCGATTTCTTCTCCCATCAGCAGTTGGTTGATGTGGATTCGATGAGCCTCGGCCCCAGCCAACTCGAAAGCATAAGCGGTTTCCCGGTCACAGTTGAGGCCATAACCCGTTAACACCAGAGCCTTCGGGGAGCGGCCAATCACGAATGAGTCAGCTGAAATATTTGTGCTTTCTTGCATTTTAAGAATTGTCCGTTGTTCAAATCGTAAAAGCTGAAGTAGTCAGTAGCCAGTAGGGAATGACAGTCTTTAGGTTTTTATCTCCTATCTCCTGTCTCCTTTGCCTTATGCCTTGCGCCCTGTGCCTTGTGCCCTTTTGCAACTGACCACGGACTACAGACCACTACTGACACTCAAAGATTCCCAAACGGCTTCTTCCAAGCTGATTTGAGCTGCTGGAGACCAACCCTGAAAAGAACCTTAGCACCAAGGCCTCTAACTGTGAGCTTTTGTTTTGCCGTGACCCGGCCAACACAATCGCAGGCAAGATCTTTAAAGAGCTCCTCGAAGTCAGTCTTGTGCTCAGGTGCAACAGTGACAATAAAGCGCCCGGCGGACTCGGAGTAGAGCAGGAGGTCGTCCCGTTTCACCTCTTCAGAGGGTACCTGAGCAAGTTCCACATCCAAGCCGAGCTCGCCGGCCACAGCCACCAGTGCCAAATGGACTCCCAGACCTCCTCGATAGATGCCATGGGCCGAAGCCACCAGCTCGGCCCGGATGGCCTCTTCCAGTGCCTGATACAGAGGAATTACCTCCTTTAACCTCACGCGGGGCACATTGAGTCCGGTATAGTCAAAAAGATCGTAGTATTCAGAGCCTGCCAACTCGTTTCTGGTAAGCCCCAAAACATAAATAAGGTCACCCGCCATTTTCGCGTCCATAGTGAGGCACCGTTGCACGTCTTCTATAACACTGGTGCCCGTGAATTGCAGGGTCTCGAGACCGGACACTTTATGGCGTTCGCCGAACTCCCCCTCCAGATTTCCGTCCACGTACATGCTGTCTTTGCCGGAAAGCAAGGGGATACCAAAACCAAGGCAGTAGTCTTTCAAAGCCCAGTTGGCCCTGACCAATTGCGCCGCTTTCAGTTTGCCGTCAGGATTACTCTCCGGATGATACTGAATGTTAGGCCAGCAGAAATTGTCCACCCCCGCCAGATGCTGAAAACCACCGCCCACAGCCAACAACCGCCGCACCGTCTCGTCAATGGTACAAGCCACCATATGGTAGGCGTCAATGCGGGAATAGGTTGGATTGAGTGCCTGTGCTATTGCCAAGCCGCGAAGGGAATCCAGACGTGGGCGTAAAACCACACCGTCGTTGGGGACGTCCCTCTCAACTCCCACCAGATGTTTAATGGCGCTGGTTCCCTGGACCTCGTGGTCATACAGGCGAACGATCCACTCTTTGGAGCATATGTTGGCGCGGCTCAGCATAGTGAGCAGGATGCGCCGCTGATTATCTGGTGGGCCCAATACAGGTTCCCTGAGTCCTCTATGCTCCGGCGCTACCCACTCCGCCTCGAACTCCCATTGGGGAAAACCGGATTCAAGCAACGCTAGGTCCACGTAGGCACAGGTCTTGTCTTGGGAGGTAATGTGCAGTTTGCCACTGTCTGTATAGTGACCGATAACTGTAGACTCAACCTCGTGCTTCTGGGAAAGCTGCATGAACCGTGAGAGCTGTTGGGGTTTCACCGCCACTGTCATTCGTTCCTGGCTCTCCGAAACCCAGATTTCCCAGGCATCTAAACCTTCGTACTTTAGTGGAACTTCGTCCAGTTCTACAAAAGCACCTCCAGAAAATAGGGACGACTCGCCTATGGAAGACGAAAGCCCCCCACCCCCATTGTCGGTTATGAAAGCAATCAATCCCTCATCTCGCGCTTCCAAGAGAAAATCGTGCATTTTCTTTTGAGTATAGGGATCACCTATTTGCACATGACCGGCCGGGGTATGTTCGCTGTAGATCTCACTGGAAGCAGTTACCCCATGGATACCATCTTTGCCTATCCGGCCACCGCACATAATGATCAAATCGCCAGCGGTGGTGGTTTTTTTCTCACTGGGAGTACCCGATACAGTGGCCGGCATCAACCCTATGGCAGTCACGAAGACCAGACATTTACCCATGTAACCGTGGTCAAAAAAAACCTGGCCGTAAGGGGTGGGTATGCCACTCTTGTTACCGCCATCCCGCACACCTTCAATAACACCGTCCAGAAGTCGCCGCGGATGCAAATGCGGTTTCAGGGGACCACGGTAATCTCGATATCCCACACAATAACCATAGGTCCCTGCAATGAGCCGGGAACCCTTTCCGGTTCCCATTGGATCCCGGTAGACCCCTACAATGCCAGTAAGCGCTCCGCCGTACGCCTCCATGTTGGACGGACTGTTGTGGGTCTCTCCGGTAATGACGTAGTATGTATCCTGGTCGAAACGAGCAACTCCAGCATTGTCCCAAAGCACAGAGATGACCCAGTCTTTTTCTTTTTGCAACCTTAGAGTGGGGGCCTCGATACAAGTTTTAAAAAGGTTATCCACCACCTCTTGTTCGCCCGTGCTCAGATCATGATAGTAAAACTTACCCTGGAAAGTGTTGTGGTTGCAGTGGTCGCTCCTCGCCTGGGAAATGTACTCCAGTTCCACATCTGTGGGGTCAGACAGGTCGAATTTACTGCGTCCATCCCGCACCTCAGGCTGAAGAAAGTAAGAACGTATAACCGGGATGTCCCTGGGATGCAAGGCCAGGTTGCGCTCCAAGCTCAAGCGCTCCAGCTCTGCATCACTGGAGATGGAAAGTGTCTCAACCGAGGGCTGGTGTGCAAGTCGAACCTTGGGGATGATTATGCCAATGCCCTCCTCAGGATTCCACTCATCTCCAGAGTAGACTCGCCACTGCTGAATCAGGTCGTTGGCCAGAAGCTGCTTGGCAATTCCTTCCACCGCCCGGTGCCCTCTCTTGCTCTTCCCCAGACGCTCACTACGGAGAAGATACAGCCGAGAGGTGTAAACGTTTTCTCCAGGTTGGAAACGAATTTTGAAAAGATCTTCCATTGCCTCCACCGCTGTGCTCCCTGGATTATCTCTCACTCCAGGACGGAAGCCAACCCAGATTGCCCAGTCAAAGGGTGTGGCCAATGGTTTGAAAGAAGATATTTGACTGACCGGATTGGTGAAGATCTGGCGGCGGGCTGATTCGATTTGCTCTTGGGTTAGTTGCGCGTCAATGGTCAAGACGTGAATGGTGCGTACTTCGTCCAGCTGAATATTAAAATAGTCCCTGGCTTTGCGCCTGATTGCCTCTCCTTCGGCATCAAATAGGTCAGGCTTGAGGGTGATTTCCAGGCGGGCAACCACGAATGACTATCCCTTCTTTTGAGTAATGTGCGGCCAAAAGTAGCAGATTTTCCAAAGGACAGTCAACTGATTACTACCCCTCCCTTGACAACCTCTCTCTATATATGTATATTTGAGCATATACTCAGATAAGAAAGGAGAAACGTTTTGCCAAAGCAAGCAAACGATCTCTGTGATTGTCGGCTTATTCACCGACAAGCGGTGGAAGAGGCGAGAGCATCTGCCCTTGCCCCTAATGAAACCGCGAGCTTGGCCCAGATATTCAAAGCCTTGGCGGATGGGACTCGGTTGAAAATCCTCTGGGCTCTGGAAAAACAGGAGATGTGTGTCTGCGATTTGGCCGCCATGCTGGGTTTAACAGAATCGGCGGTGAGCCATCAGCTCCGTCTGCTAAGGAACCTGCAGCTTGTTAGCAATCGCCGCAATGGAGTTGTACTCTATTATCGCTTGACCGACAACCATGTGTCCCAGTTAATCAATATCACTTTGGAGCATCTACGGGATTGATAATGACCGTTCTTGTGCAAATAGCCCAGGCCAGTTGGGACCTTTTCGTGGAGGCCGCCCCGTATCTGATATTCGGAGTTTTGGTCGCTGGCCTTATGCACCTTTTCCTCGCGCCTGAGACCATTGCCAAACACCTAAACAGCGGCAGAGTACGTTCTGTATTCAAGGCGGCTCTGCTGGGCATTCCCTTGCCTCTTTGCTCTTGCGGAGTTTTGCCCGCCGCAGCCAGTCTGAGAAAGCAGGGAGCCAATCGGGGCGCAACCGCGGCATTCCTAATCGCCACCCCCGAATCAGGAGTGGACTCCATCGCCATTACCTACGCCCTCCTGGATCCCCTCATGACAATCATTAGACCGGTTGCAGCCTTTCTTACCGCTTTTGCCGCTGGGATTACGGAGAACTTTATCTCCTGGGAGGCCAAGGACACAGTCTCGTTGCCACCTGATATAAATTGCCGCGTCGATGGTTGCTGCGATGGTCAAGATTGCCCGCCGGAGGAGCACAGCAAGCACCACACCTTAGGCCAAAAGCTATGGAGTGGAATCCGATATGGTTTCTTCGATCTGTTTCGTGAACTCTCTGGTTGGATCTTTGCAGGCTTCATCGTGGCGGGAGCCATAACTCTTTTGTTACCACAGGATCTAACGAGCAAGTATCTTGGGGGTGGCATTGCCACCATGCTTTTCATGCTTGCCGCCGGTATCCCCACCTACATCTGCGCCACCGCTTCCACCCCGGTGGCTGCGGCCTTGATCCTGAAAGGGGTGAGTCCCGGAGCAGCTTTAGTATTTTTGTTGGCAGGCCCCGCCACCAATATTGCCTCCCTCACGGTGCTTACCAGAGTGCTGGGGAAACGGGGTGTGATTATTTACCTGGGATCTATTGCGATTTTTGCGGTGTTGCTGGGATTGGCGACTGATTGGCTTTACGGCTTCCTCGGGATTTCCTTGCAAGCAAATCTGGCCGTCGCTACTAGCGAACTACTGCCCTTATGGCTCCATTTCGGAACTGCCCTGCTGTTGGCGGGGCTGATGCTTTTGTTTTTTTTCCGGAGACTCGGCTCAATTTTTAACTCCAAAATCAAGTCAAGCCCCCAGCCCTCTAATTGAACAATTGATGCTGGATGTGGGATTAAGTACTCCTTCAGAGGTCCCGTCCCGCATCGCTGAGTTACATTTGTATAGTGCTCCTGATTTAATGTCTAATATCATTAACTTGCAGCAGCCGACCCTCTCGACTCCATCTTGACAAAAGCACCATTTGACATTAAATTCTTTCTGGTTCAAAGAAATCTTGGATCCAGCGTTTATGGGGTTCTTCTTTCAATAATGAACCCGAAACCTACAATGTAACAGGAGGTACAACCTATGATGGCCAACCAGCTCAAAACCACGGTTTTGCTGGCAGCCCTTACCGTGTTAATCGTTCTAATTGGCAGAATGTTTGGTGGCAATCAGGGCATGATGATCGCCTTTGTTTTCGCCATGGTCATGAATTTTGGCAGTTACTGGTTTTCAGACAAGATTGTCCTGGCCATGTATCGGGCCAAAGAGCTTACCCCCACTGAAGCCCCGGAGATTCACCAAATGGTGGACGAACTCGCGCAGCGTGGGGGATTGCCCAAACCGCGCATCTATATGATTCCCTCAGAGGCCCCCAATGCCTTTGCGACCGGCCGCAACCCTGAACACGCGGTGGTGGCGGTTACCCAAGGCATCGTCCGCCTCCTCAATCCTGAGGAACTAAAAGGGGTGTTGGCCCATGAACTGGGACATGTAAAAAATCGTGACATTCTCATCGGCTCCATTGCCGCCACCTTAGCCGGGGTAGTGATGATGCTTGCCAGCATGGCTCGCTTTGCCGCCATTTTTGGCTTGGGAGGCTCTGACGACGACGATGGCGGCGGCATCATCGGTCTCATTCTCATGTCCATACTAGCTCCGCTTGGCGCCATGCTGATCCAGATGGCTATCTCCCGCTCTCGGGAATATCTGGCCGATGAGACCGGCGCCCGTTTGGCAGGAAATCCCAGGAGTCTGGCCAGCGCCCTGGAAAAGCTGGCGTCCGCTTCTCAGCGGATACCCATGCAGGAGGCCAAGCCAGCAACAGCACATATGTTCATAGTAAATCCGCTCAGTGGTGGTGGCTTCTCCAAATGGTTCAGTACCCATCCACCCATGGAGGAGCGCGTCCGCCGTTTACGGTCAATGGCAGTAGCCTAATTGAGGATTTTAGATTGAGGTATTAAAGGTTTCAGGTGTCGGGTGTCAGGTGTCAGGAAAAAACAGAGAATCCAGTAGCCGGTAGTCAGTAGTTGATAGGAACTCAATATTGTTTGCTTTTCTCCTGGATTCTGACACCTGACTCCTTTTTTTCGGTGCCTAGTGCATAGTGTCTAGTTCCTAGTTATCACTGCCTGCTGCCTGCTGCAATCTGCCTGCTGAACCTCCATGCTCTATGCCCGTAGCGAACATATTGATCTTTGTAGTTACGGTCGCACAGGGTCTACCTTCCGTTTGACATTTCTTACCCAATCCATTATCCTCTTTCGGGCTTGAAATGGAGTCATCGGTAATGAAGAGCTGAATTCACAGAGCTGCCAAAACCAACACCCCTACACTCCATTTTCCCATTACTCCAATAATCCAAACATACAGAGGTTTACCCCATGGCAAACGTAATTGTGGTTGGAACCCAGTGGGGCGACGAGGGCAAGGGTAAGGTTGTTGATCTCCTGAGTGAGTCTGCCGATTACATTGTCCGATTTCAGGGAGGCAACAACGCCGGCCACACGTTGGTGGTGGAAGATGAAAAATTCATCTTGCACTTGATCCCATCGGGAATCCTGCATCCGAACAAAACCTGCTGCATTGGCAATGGAGTGGTGGTGGACCCCGGGGTGCTACTTGGAGAAATAGAGAATCTCAGCAGCCACCAGGTGCAAGTGAGTCCGGACAATTTGGTCATTAGTGGACAAGCCCACGTGATCATGACTTACCACCAGGCAGTGGATAACGCCCGGGAACTCCGCAAGGGTAAGAGCAAGATCGGCACCACCGGCCGGGGTATCGGTCCCTGTTATGAAGATAAGGCGAGTCGTGCCGGAATTCGCTTCCACGAGCTGATAAACCCGAAAATGTTCACGGAAAAGCTCAAGGCAAACCTGGAGGAAAAAAATTTCTATCTAGAAAAATTCCTGGGTGCCAAGCCTTTAGACTACAACCAAATTGCTGATCAATACCTCGCTTATGGCGAGCAGCTTCGACCCTATGCCGGCAACGTCTCCGAGTTGCTTGACAGGGGTCGGCGCCAGGGGAAGAACATCCTTTTTGAAGGGGCTCAGGGAACCCACCTGGACATTGACCATGGCACCTACCCCTTTGTTACATCTTCAAATGTAGTTGCCGGTGGTGCATGCTCCGGTGCCGGCATCGGTCCCACCCGCATTGATACCGTCATTGGCATCTGCAAAGCTTATACGACTCGCGTGGGAGGAGGGCCATTTCCCACCGAACTAGAGGATGAAGTTGGCAAGCATCTCCAGAAAGTAGGAGCGGAATTCGGTTCCACCACGGGTAGACCTCGCCGTTGCGGCTGGCTTGACATGGTGGTGTTGAAAAATGCCGCTCGCCTGAACGGACTCACCAGCCTAACCATTACCAAGCTGGATGTGCTTAGTGGTCTTGAGCAGATACGCATTGCCACCTCATATGTTCATGGGACTAGCTCCATGGAAAATTTTCCCAATGAATGCTTCACCTTGGAGAGCTGCAAACCTTCGTATATGGACTTTGCCGGTTGGAGTGAGGACATCACTAGCGCCCGCACGTTTTCGGACCTCCCTGCCAACACTCAAAGCTATTTACGAGCCATCGAAGAATTGGCCGAAATCCCACTTTCCATTGTTTCAGTGGGCCCTGGGCGCGAGCAGACAATCATGATGCAGAATCCCTTTGAGGTTTAAAAACCCTGATGTTGCAAAGCCACACCGGCTAGAATCGCTTGCCCTCCTGTTTTAGATTTACCCACCCAAGGCTTCTCGCCAATTCTAACCCGGATATTGGATCAATTGCTGTCGCGAGACCACCAAGATGGGCGTGCCACCTGGCAACCACAGGGTGTTGGTTCCGAGGCGTACCTGAATGGTACGTCGCAGGGGGAGCCTGTCCTGAGCCTGTCGAAGGAACACCCGAGGACGCCAGGAAGGACGGCCATATCCGGGGTCGCAGCAAGTGATTCATCCAATATCCGGGTTCGGGATGCCCGGTAATTTTCTATGTTTTGTTGCCAAGAGCGGTCTGAACCTGTTATCTAATCTAAAACAGAGCACTACGGTAAAGGATCATTCTGAGATGGATGGAAGAGAACAAGCTGTGTTGAAGCTCAATGAGGGCTTGACCTCCAGGGCTTTGAAAATATGGAAAGGAGATGACACCGTTCCATCCCAGCTCAGCATCTACGATGGGCTTGAAGACCTCTTCAACCCAAACCGCATAAAGCAAATTCGAAGCACCGGGACAGACTCACCAATGAGGGAAAGGCTTTTTCACTCTCTTCTTGGACACTATCTCCAATATCGTGTTTCTCCTTACGAGAATGAACTTTTCACCTGGCTGAAAGGGGCTGCCGCCCACGTCAACGGAGAAAAGATATACTTCCAAGACATCCTCCCCTGGTGTCAGAAACAAAGCGATCTCAATGGCCGCCGAATCCTGGTAAAAGAGACCAGCAGCCTCTGCAAGTTCTTGAAGCCCTTTGCCCTCAGTTTTTGGGAAGTCTTTCTAGCTATTTTGTCAGAGGAATTTGGTTACGAAACCTACTCAGCCTACTGTGAGGATAAAAAACAAATAGACTACCAAGGTTACGTCCGTAAGCTGCTGAGATTACTTAATCAGACCGAAGAGATGTATCTCGGTGCCATGGAGACCTGGGTTCAGGAGAGTTTAGGGCGGCCCCTCTTTGAACTCAATCGCTTCGATGCCATTTATCTGCTTGGCTTGGGTGAACTGGATCGGTTCTTCCCTGAGAAAATCCCTTTAGTTGATCACCTCGACTTCTTCAGTAACTGGGGAATTGGGGTGAAAAAGCTTGCTGGCCTCCACTTGGACATCGACTATTCACCTCAAAAAAGCTCCCAGGCAATGAGTTTCGCCCTGAGAATTCCCCAAAATATTCATCTGGTGATGAATCCCCAGGGCGGCTGGGTAGACCTGGAGACCCTGTTCCATGAGATGGGTCACGCTCTGAGTCACACCTTTACCTCGCGGGAGCTTTCTCCGTCTGAGAAAGATTTTTTCACCTCAAACGCGCTCTCAGAAACCTATGCCTTTTTGCTTCAGAACATCACCCTCTCCCCACCATTTCTTGAACGTCAACTGAAACTATCACCTCGAGAAATAGATGCCATAACCTTCTACAAGACCCTGAAAGACTTATCTGTTTTCAGAAGATACGCTGGCAAGTTTCTGGCTGAATATCAGATGTTCGCAGAAAATGATCTTGCCAACGGTGAGCCGTACGCCACCCTCCTGAAGAAACACACGGGGTTCTCCTACCTCCCTGAAACCCAGCTTTTCGATCTGGCCCCGGAATTTTACGCCCTTGATTATCTGGTTTCATGGATGGCTGAGGCCACCATCGAAAAAAACCTCAGGAAGACTCTTGGACCTGAATGGATGTTCCGGGCGGAGGCGGGTGCTATCCTAAAAGAATGGTGGTTCACAGGTAACCGCTATGAATTGGATGAGTTTTTCCAGGTCAATGGGCTAGGAACCATTGACAGCGCGGATATATTGAACAGATGGCTCGATAAGATCCCAACTTAAGGGTTACTATTACCTAAATTGAGCGATTCTCCGTTCACTGTCATTCTGAGGAGCCGACAGGCGACGAAGAATCTCAGAAGGCGGCTCCACCCAGAAGATTCTTCGCTGTCGCTCAGAATGACATGGATGGTGCTGACTGTACTCGTGCCGTCCACTAGAATCGTTCAATTTAGGTATTACCAAAGGTCCATCTTATTTTTGTACTGTTTGACAATAGTGTCGTGAAGGCGCTTGCGTTCTTTGGCGGACAAACGGGTGAAGCGAACCACCATGCCACGGGGGGTTATTTCATCATCCGGGCCGTATCTGTTCGACCAGATTACTTCTCCTTCCGCCAGGATGGCCTCCTCTTTCGAAAACTGAATGCTCATGCTGGCCACGTCATAGAGACGCAGCGGGTCTTTGCAGCGGACGAACGCTTGCTGGGTGCTGATGTGCTTGGTTTCTCCTCTCATTGCCCCGTCTGCTGTAAGCACGACAACGGGATATTTGGCGTCTACTTTTGGATAATGGTGCCCTCTTTTTATCTTAATTGTATTCAAAATGATACCTCCATGGATTGAAAGTTGCGGTACTAGTTGGGGTAGTAGCCTTCATAGATTGGCTCTGTCTCTACAAAAAGTTACCTTCATGCGCCGGCTGGCAAAACGTAAGTCAATTTTCGGGCAATGATGATTGCAAACCACATACCAGTGGATTTTGTCTTGGTTATACCGAAAAGTAACGATTCCAGATCCAGAGGACTCCGGGTATTTTAGATTTTAGAATGCAGATTAGGGATTCAGGTGTCGGGTGTCAGGAAAAAGAAACATAGAAGCTGAAACCTCCTTTTTCAGTACTTAAGAAATACTTGACAAAATTACTGTACTCTAATAGTGTTTTTATTCTCGCTTGACAGTAGAGGATGAACTATGCGTTTGGGAGCTACATATTTCGCGCAATTTGCAGACGGACGTCTCTTTTTCTTTTCCTTTTTTATGGGCGTCCGCCCGGCCTCCTGACGCATCGCGTTGAGCCCCGGGTGGACCGAAAACGGTCGCCTCGGGGTGGAATACTGCTTCAGAACCATGTGAACTCAAGCCCCGGGGCGGAAAGCCCCGGGGCTTTTCTTTTTTACATTCACAATTGTGAGGAGTTTTTGCCATGATTATCGTCTTGAAACAGGGAGTGAGCAAAAAAGAAGAAGACCACGTCCGCGACATTCTGAGGGAAGAAGGTTGCCTTATCCGCGAGATGAGCACTGGTGGCGAAACCGTAATCGGCGCGGTGGGTAAAGTGAGTCGCGACATACGGGTTTTTGAACAGCTGCCCGGAGTGGCCAAAGTAATTCCATTAACTCGGCCTTACAAATTGGTTAGCCGGGAGATGCATCCCGAGGATACCGTGGTCCAAATCGGTGATGTGGAGCTGGGTGGTCCCCGCATTGTGGTCATAGCTGGTCCCTGTGCCATTGAAGATCGGGAGCAGGCTATGACTATCGCCAGGGAGGTGAAAAGTGCGGGTGCTGTGCTATTTCGAGGCGGTGCCTTTAAACCGCGTACTTCACCTTACTCTTTCCAGGGACTGGGAGAGGAAGGCTTGAAGATTCTCGCCCAGATCCGAGAAGAAACAGGATTACGTATTGCCACTGAGATGACCTCTCCCAACCAGGTAGACCTAATGATGAAGTATGTGGACGTGGTCCAGATCGGCGCCCGCAACATGCAAAACTTCGAATTGCTTCGCAGTGCTGGCCGCATTGGCAAGCCCGTGTTGCTCAAACGGGGCCTCTCAGCCACCATAGAGGAATGGCTGATGTCAGCCGAATACATTCTTTCCGAGGGGAACGAGCAGGTTATTCTCTGTGAACGTGGTATTCGTACCTTTGAGCCTTACACCCGAAATACCCTGGACCTCTCCGCCATCCCTATAATCAAGAACCTCACTCACTTGCCGGTGGTCATCGATCCCAGCCACGCCACTGGACTCAGGGAAAAGGTAAGTCCAATGGCTCGAGCCGCCATCGCCGCTGGAGCAGACGGTCTTATGATCGAGGTGCATCACGACCCGTCTAAGGCGCTCTCCGACGGGCCCCAGAGTCTCTACCCGGAACAGTTTAAGCAGCTCATGAGAGACCTTTATGTAATCGCTCCGGTGGTTGGCAAGCAACTTGACTTCGGCTATCTGGACAAAGCCACCGCTGCCCCGACTTTGCCCTCGTCCAGAATCGGGAACCAGAGACGTGCTGTTTTTGCCGGTGAGATGCAAGCTTTCGCCCACAAAGCGGCACTGCAGTTCTTTGGTAGCGGCATCAACATCGATTCAGCATCCTCGTTTCGCGCCGTTTTCAAAGAGGTGAGGGAGGGCAATAGTGACTTCGGTGTAATTCCTCTGGAAAATTCTTTAACCGGTAGTATTCATGAAAACTACGATCTGCTCCTGGAGTATGACGTTAGGATCGTTGGAGAGATAACCCTGCGTATCGTCCATGCCCTCATTGGCCCTCCTGAGACTAAGTTTGAGGACATTAAACGGGTCATCTCTCATCCCCAGGCCCTTGAACAGTGTCGCGATTTTCTGGAGAACCAGGAGGGCTGGGAATTGGTCGCGGCCAGGGACACGGCCACAGCGGTGCGTCGGGTTAAAGAAGAAGGAAACCCTGGCGATGTTGCCATCGCAGCAAGAGAAGCGGCAGATCTCTTCGAGCTTAGCATACTTAAAGAAGCCATTGAGACCAACGCCCGAAATTATACGCGTTTCGTTGTCATAGCAGCCGCTAAAGTGAATAACGGCTCCAGTAAGAAATCCTCCCTGGTGTATGCCACCAGTAATAAACCGGGCGCTTTGTTCGATACCTTGAAGATCTTTGCCGAAAACGGGCTCAACCTGGTCAAACTGGAATCCAGACCCATTCATGGCAAACCGTGGGAGTACATGTTCTACGTTGACTTGGAGGCCGACGTGGAATCGGATGAACTTCAAGGGGTAATGGATCAGCTTTCAGAACATACCGAGTTTCTCAAAATACTGGGATGCTACTAAAGGCTGTTGGCAAGCGGCCAAACTACGAGACACTAGAGTAGAGAGTGCGGAATTCAGAACGAGGAACTAACAGATAAATCCGAAATTCGAGTATCGAAATCCGAAACAAATCCGAATTTCCAAAATTGTCCTTCGGACTCCCCACCCTTCGGGAGGGTCCCCAGTTTCAAATGACCCAAACACTAGACAAGTCTCTTAAAGTAGTTCCGTTTTGAACATTTGAGCATTAAGATTTTGAATTTGTTTCGTGCTTCGGATTTAGGATTTCGAATTTGATACTAAGCGTTCCAGGTTCTTAGTGCATAGTGTCTAGTCGTTCTCCTGCTGCCTGCTGCCAACTGCCTCCTGCCCGCTGACCTCCAAGTCCTCTCCCAGAGTCTTTAGAATGATCTCCGGCCCTTCCCCGAACTCCCTTTCCCATTTCTTGATGTGACCCTGGTCCGCGAAGCTGTAGTAGCGATTTCGGCCAATAATCAGATGATCGAGCACCTGAATGGACATGATCTTACCAGCCAGAAAGAGATCTCTTGTAATGGCGAAATCCTGGGTTGAGGGACTCGGGTCTCCTGAAGGATGATTGTGGGCAAACACCATAGCTGCTGCGTGATGTTTGAGACCACTTTTGATGACTTCACGCGGATAGACCGCACTTGAGGTGAGACTGCCCTCAAAGAGGGTCTCCACCTGAATCACCTCATTGCGCCCGTTGAGGAAGATGACTTTGAAGACCTCTTTCTTTAAGTCACGCAGAGAGTGCAGGAGGTACTCGTAGACCTCTTTGGAGGAAGAGATGAACTCGCGGCCCTTCAGCCGTTCCTGCAGGAATTTACGCGCGACCTCGTGCACCAGCTTCAAGCCCAGAGCATTTTTCGGCCCAATGCCTGGAACCTGCTGGAGTTGAGCCATGGAGGCCTCCAGCACCCCAGCGAGGCCATCGAAGCACCGGAGTGCTTCACGTGCAATCTGTTTACAGTCCCGCCTGGGAGTTGCCAGAGTCAAGAGGAGTTCGACGACCTCCTCATCCGTTAGCTTTTCCAGACCATGATCAAGGAACTTCTGCCGAAGCCTCTCACGGTGGCCAGCAACACGGTTGCGCCAATCACTCGCATCCATTTTGGTGCCCCCTTGTTAGCTTTCAGCTATCAGCTGTCAGCCTTCAGCTTGTACTAAGAACTAAACACTAGGAACTAGGAACCAAAAAGATTTTTCTCGGTTACTTGTCCCAGTGCCTAGTGCCTACTCCCTAGTGCCTAGTTTCTTGTTCCATGCGCCTTGCGCTTCGCGCTCTGCGCTCTGCGCTTTACATCCCTACTCCCCCCACCAAAGTTTGGCAGTCAGGACATCGACCCTTCTTAATGGCATAGTGCCCGGTAGCAAAGCCAAAACGATCTATGAGCACTCCCCCACAATTATGGCAGAGAGTTTTCTCCCCTTGATCGCCGGGTACGTTGCCTGTGTACACATAATGTAAGCCCACCTGCAAGCCAATCTCCCGAGCCCGCTTCAGGGTGGCCACCGGAGTGCTCGAACTGTTCCTGAGCATGTAGGTTGGGTGAAAGCGGCTCACGTGCCAGGGGGTCTCTGGTCCCAGTTCCGCAATAAACTGGGCGATCTCCGCAAGTTCTTGGTCGCTGTCGTTGACGCTGGGGATAACCAAGGTGGTAACCTCCAGCCACACCCCCATACTCTTAAGTTTTTTCAGTGATTCCAAAACAGGAGCAAGCTTGGCACCGCACTGTTCTTTATAAAAATCATTGCTGAATGCCTTGAGATCCACATTGGCAGCGTCCAGGTAGGGTTGGATGCTATCCAACGCTTCCGGGGTCATATAACCGTTGGTTACAAAGATGTTTTTCATGTCGGCAGTGTGCGCCAACTTGGCCGTCTGGTAGGCATATTCAAAGAAGATGGTTGGTTCAGTATAGGTATAGGAAATCGATTGACAGCGACTCTGGCGGGCAGAGAGTATGACTTGCTCAGGTGGAAAGTGCTCACCCATGATGCGTTTAGCCTCTCTCGGCATCTGGGAAATGTCAGCATTCTGGCAAAAAAGACAGCGAAAATTGCAGCCCACAGTCGCTATGGAGTAGGTCCGGCTTCCGGGGTAAAAGTGGAACAGTGGTTTTTTCTCCACCGGATCCACATGCTTGGCGATTGCTCGAGCGTAAACCAGGCTCTGCAACCGCCCGTTTTGATTTTCACGTACGCCGCAGATTCCCCGTTTTTGGTCTTTGATCATACAGCGGTGCGCACAGAGATGGCACTGAACTCGTTGTTCTTCCAACTGCTCATATAGCATTGCCTCTCTCATATTCAAATTCCCTAGTGCGGAGGGGCAAAAAAAGGATCACAGCAGGCATAGGGCTTGGAGCATGGGGCATAGAGTAAATTGCAGATTTGTCCTGCGGACTCCCACCCTTCGGGCGGCTTCCCGGTTTTGGATTACGGAATTTTCAACTGCCCGCCTGTCCCGAGTTTGTCGCGGGGCTGTCAGCTGCAATCTGCCTGCTGTCGTCTGTGCTCTGTCGTCTGACTTCTGACCTCTGACCTCTAATCCCTGTCATGGGCGCAGAATAGCTTCGGGTGGGTGCTTCTCTTTCCACACAGGCGGCGGCGAAAATACCTTGAGGCTGCCCTGAGGCAGTTGGCCATGTTTCTTGTGCAGCGGCGTCTTGAGGTGATGTTTGGAGGTGATAAATCGGTAGCTTATGTCCACTTTCATCACAATAAAGGCACCCAGGGGATTTTGCTGGAAGAAGGGATTATGCTCCACAGAACGCGTCATTTTCCCTAAGGTCGGTGGGAAAAACAGGGCCGTACCCCACTGAATAGAGATAGGCCCCATGATCTTCTTAATCATTTCTTTGAGTTCCCAGACGCTGAAAAAACGAGCCTGGCAATAAATGTTGTCCTCTAGCAATCCCCTGAGGCGACGATGCATGGCCATCAACGCATATTTATTGAGCACTCCCAATACCACGCGGCGGTTCGTAACTCTAAAGGCCTCCGCCAGCGCTTTTTCCGGATCTTCGGCGAACTCCAAGGTATTGATCAGGGTGGCGAGATCAAACTCATTATCCTCGAAGGGAAGATGTTCGGCCCACCCGAGGTGAAGGTCCGCACCTCCTCGCAGTCTGCTTCGTGCCTGCTCCAGCATGTACGGACTCGCATCCAGACCGGTCACCTGGAGTCCCAACTCTCTAAACCATTCGAGATGAATACCTGTGCCGGATCCAATGTCCAGAAGTCTTTCCCCAGGACGGGGTTCCAAATAGCGCTTGATGAGAGCCCGCTCCAGTTTAAGCACCCGCGCACCACCCGGCCTCTGGTACCATTCGTCATAGTGCTGGGCGCACTTATGATCAAACCCGCCCTTCAATTTAATTCCTCCGTGCTCGCATAGCGCAAAGCGCAGAGCGTAGGATTAGAGACAAAATTATATCTCTGGGACTGCCAGCCAATTGGATACTCTGCAAACTAACACCCCTATTATTTCATTAACTATTTAAAGCTTACGCCATGCGCTATGCGCTTTAAATATCCTCCCTCAGCACCGCACCTTTTGCACCTGAACTCACCATCCTACTGTAACGATAGAGATAGCCTTCCTTGATCTTGGGCTCTGGGGCCTGCCAACTCTCCCGCCGTCTTTTGAGTTCTTCTTCAGATACCTTGAGAGTTAAGCTCTTCGCCGGGATATTAATTTCAATCCGATCCCCTTCCTCCACCAAAGCAATAGGGCCTCCGTCGGCTGCCTCGGGTGAGATGTGACCGATGGCTGCCCCCTTGGTGCCGCCACTGAAGCGGCCGTCGGTAATCAGAGCCACCTCCTTGTCTAACCCCATGCCCGCAATGGCGGAAGTTGGGGTCAACATCTCTCGCATACCAGGTCCACCTTTGGGACCTTCGTAGCGAACCACCACCACATCGCCCTTACGGATCTGCTGGCTCATGATTGCATCCACCGCGGCTTCTTCGGAGTCAAATACCCGGGCGGTTCCTTCATTTACCGCCATTTCCGGGGCCACTGCCGACTGCTTCACCACCGCCCCCTCTGGCGCCAAGTTGCCGAACAAGATAGCAATTCCTCCCTCATCGTGGTAGGCATCTCCCAGAGTACGGATCACTTGGGGATCCCTCACTTGTATCCCCTGGAGATTTTCGCCCACTGTCTTGCCGGTAACACTTAGAGGACTTCCGTTGATCAAGTCGGCCTCTGCCAACCTGGCCATAACAGCGTGAACCCCCCCAGCGGCATCGAGATCTTCCAGCCGGTGCGGACCAGCCGGGCTCAGACTGCACAGGTGTGGAATGCGGGCGCTCACCTGATTGAACAGCTCAAGGTTAAGATCTATTCGAGCCTCCTTAGCGATGGCCGGAACATGCAGTACCGTGTTGGTAGAGCAGCCCAAAGCCATATCTATGGCGATGGCGTTTTCAAAGGCTTCTTGGGTAGCAATCTGGCGCGGCGTTAGGTTGCCAGCGATCAATTCCATAATCTGCATACCCGCCTTCTTGGCCAAGCGGTAACGGGCTGCCGCCACCGCCGGAATGGTACCATTGCCCGGAAGGCCGAGGCCCAACGCCTCGGTGAGACAATTCATGGAATTGGCAGTGAACATACCGGCGCACGAACCACATCCGGGGCAAGCGCAATCTTCAATCTCAGTCAACTGTTCTTCAGTCATCTTCTCTGATTTTACTGCGCCTACACCCTCGAAAACAGTAATCAAATCTATGGCTTTATTAGCCAGTCTGCCGGCGAGCATGGGGCCACCACTCACTACCAGCGCAGGGATATCGAGCCTGAGCAAGGCCATCAGCATCCCCGGCACCACTTTGTCGCAGTTGGGTATGGCCACAATGCCATCGAAGGGATGGGCCCGGGCCATTATCTCCACCGAGTCGGCAATGAGCTCACGGCTGCAAAGTGAGTATTTCATGCCCTCGTGGTTCATGGCAATGCCATCACAAACGCCAATGGTGTTGAACTCGATGGGTGTACCGCCAGCCATACGGACGCCAGCCTTCACAGCCTCAGCTATGCGATCCAGATGAATATGGCCGGGAATAATCTCATTAGCTGAATTTGCGATTCCCACCATCGGCCGGGCGATCTCTTCATCAGTGAAACCCATGGACTTGAACAATGACCGGTGAGGAGCCTTCTCTACTCCCTTTTTCATTATATCGCTACGCATGGTATTCCCCTTTTGAGGTACGATGAAAGTACTATATTGGGCAGTCTAAATGAGCGGCAGGTCGTCACTCCGTGGTCTTTTTGGCACTTAGTAACTCTAGAATAAAACCCCCCGATTATCAAGGATAAAAATAACACTTGACAGTGTTCATTGCTAACTATAGCTTACCCGTAAAAGGTAGCTGACCTCTTCATCCTCACGACCAGGAAGGGCAAAATGGATGATTATAAGGCCGTCTATCCCATTGGCATCATCGCGGAGTTATTAAACATCCACCCCCGGACCCTGAGAATTTACGAACGCGAGGGTTTGATCAAACCAGCGCGCCGCAGCGGCAAACGATTCTTTTCCAACAATGACTTGAAGTGGCTCAGGTGCCTGCGCAAGCTTATCCACGAGGACGGCCTCAATATTGCCGGCATCAAGAAACTCTTGACCCTTGCCACCTGCTGGGAAATTCGTCAATGCTCCGAGGATGAGCGCAAAAGCTGCCCGGCGGTGCTTGACTTTCCTGTTCCATGTTGGGAGCTAAAGCCAAAATCCTGTCTCAGCAAAGAGCTTGAGTGTCCCAACTGTGAGGTTTACTTGAAGAAGAAACAGCAACTCATGCTTGACAACTGCTGTGAGGACACGCCCTCCTAAAAAAACCCTGGTGGCTTCGCTTCGGTTAATCAGCGAAAAACTTTTAAACTTTAGTTGGAATCGTGGATATGGTGGTACACTGGTTGAAAACACGTGACCAGCAGGAAGTTTTCACCTTCACTTGACGCAGCCTCTTGGAATTTTTATAATTCGAGCAGCTGCGGGAACCGACTAAGGAAGAACCTAAAGCTCAGAGCACATGTTCCATTGAAACTCGTGAAAGGTTGAGTGATAGTGGTAGTTATCACTCAACCTTTGATATCTCTCACTGAAGCAATGAACCTCCAAAGAGTTGTGGATTTTCGGTTGGGGTTATCATGTACACTGTTGGCATCGACATTGGTTCTGTGAGCATCAATTGTGTGGTCGTAGACAAGGATGGAAATCTTACCTACGAAGCTCCCTACCAACGCCACTTCGGCAGATTCGTGCCCGAGACCCTCGAGACACTTCAGTCGATATACGAACGCTTTGGCGAGGAGCACATACAGAGTGTCGCCTTCACTGGCAATCACGCCAAGATCATTGCTGCCCGACTCGGGGCACTTTATGAGTATGAATCCATCACCCAGGTGCTGGGTGTACTGTATCTGGTTCCTGACGCCTCTGCCATTATCGCCATGGGAGGCCAAGATGCAGCCCTGTATCTGCTCACTCACAAAAACGGGCAATGGTACCTCAAGTCTTTCGCCATGAACGGGCCCTGTGCTGCTGGGACCGGCTCCTTTATTGACCAACAGGCAGAAAGGCTCTCTTCATTTCTCTACGACGAAAATATCTCATTTTGTCAAGAACACATTTCCGAGATTTTGGCCAGCTTCATCGCTCGGGGCAAGGAGAGCACCGGTGCTGCCCCGGTGGCCTGTCGCTGTACCGTCTTTACTAAGTCAGACATGATTCACTTGCAGAACAAAGGTGAGTCGCTGGGGAACATCATCGCTGGCCTCCATCAGGGAAATGCTGCCAACTACATCAGCACCATTGTTGCAAGCCAAGATGTGCAGGACCCGGTAGTTTTCATTGGCGGTGTCGCCAACAACGACCTTCAGGTGGAGGCCTTTCGCCGCTACTTCCCCCAGTTGACTGTACCCCCGCACCACACCTCTCTCGGGGCACTCGGAGCAGCACTGTTCGCTCGTAGCCAAGAACAACAGGGCAAGTCCGATCTCACTGCCCTAAAAACCATGGTGGATGAAGGGGCCAGTGATTTTCCCAAAGCCCCGCCCCTCCGTCTCCGCAAAACCACATTCACTGACAACGTAGTTATTCCGAAACGAAAGGTGTCACCCAGTGCTAAGCTTCAAGTTTTCCTGGGGGTTGACATCGGCTCCACTACTACCAAGACCGTCCTCATGGATTCGAACAAGAACATTATCCACAAGCAGTACGTTCAAACCCAAGGGAAGCCCATCGAAGTGGCCCAGAAACTCCTGAAAGGGATACGTGAGGAATTTGGCGACGGTCTTGAGTTTCTTGGAACCGCTACTACGGGATCGGGACGACATGTGGTAGGAGATTTTATCAAGGCTGATCTTATTATCGACGAGATTACAACCCATGCCCGGGCAGCGGTTCTCTGGGACCCGGATGTGGACACGGTTTTTGAGATAGGCGGCCAGGACTCCAAATACATCTGGATTGAGCAAGGCAATCCCATGGACTTCGATATGAACAAGGTATGTGCCGCCGGAACCGGAAGTTTCCTCCACGAGTTGGCCAACAAACTAAAAATCAACATCGTCAGAGAGTTCCAGGACATTGCCCTGTCTTCCGACAGCCCTATCAATTTGGCCGAACGCTGCACCGTGTTCATGGAATCTGACTTGGTCTCTTATGCTCAAAAAGGCGCCCGTTTGCAGGATCTGATCGCCGGACTTTGCTACGCCATCGTCCACAACTACCTCAACCGCGTAGTGGAAAAGCGGAGGATCGGCAAGAGGATCATGTTTCTCGGCGGACCGTCGCTGAACAAGGGAATTGTTGCCGCCTTTGAGAATGTTCTTGACCAAGAAATAATAATGCCAGAGCATCGAGAGGTTCTCGGAGCCCACGGCGCTGCTTTAAGCATCATGGAAAAAAGAGTGAACTCGGAATTTGTCAGGTCGGACTTCCCTGGCTTAGATCCTCTGATTCAAGCGAACATCTCTAATAAAGAAAAGATCTGTCGCGCTGATAAGAACTGCCACAACGAGTGCAAACTAAAAATATACGATTTTGGTGGTCGCAAGAGTATCTGGGGAGGAGACTGCGGCCGTTATGAAATGAGGGGGGATAGGAAGGAGAGGGAAGAAGACTGGTTCAAGAAACGCGAACTCATCTTGCTGGATTACCTCAAAGGCAATTCCGTGGACCTGGCAGAACTCCGCTCGCAGAACTTAGCAGCCAACCAAGTCCAGGAGTCTTTTGACGGCAAGCCTACTATAGGTATTCCCCGGACCCTGCACCTGTTGCAGCATAGCATTCTCTGGTCCCATTTTTGGACAAAGCTGGGCTTTGCCGTTGTTCTTTCTCCCAAGACCGATCAGGAAATTTCCGTGGCCGGCATTGAGTCCATGACCTCGGAGACCTGCTACCCCATTAAGGTATTCCAAGGTCACGTCAAAACCCTCATGGGGCAGACCCGCTACCTTTTCCTTCCTACCACCATTAACCTGTCTACACCTCAATCCGAGGAAACCGGCTTCTTCTGTCCGCTTGTGCAAGGAAGTCAGTATATGGCTAGTGCGGCCCTGAATATCCCTCCTTCCAGCCTCATTTCTCCGACCGTTTACCTGAAAGAGCCGGTGGAGCGAATAGTCCTGGATCTTCACCGTAGCCTCGGGGAGAGGTTTGGGTTAAGCCAGCGTCAAATTGATCGCGCCTATCGCGAAGCTTTGGAAGTTCAAATGACCTTCCAGCGCGATCTCGTCCAGCACGGTCATACCTTTCTTCAATCACTGCAACCGAACGATCTTTGGGTCGCAGTGAGTGGTCGACCCTACAACCTTCACGATGAAAGGTTGAGCCTCCGGTTGGGGCAGAATTTGGCCAAACTGGGTATCAAGGCCATCCCCTATGATTTTCTGGACACTGAGAGTGTCGATCTCAGCGATTTTCCCAATATGTACTGGGGCCTGGGAGCTCAGATTCTCCGAACGGCCAAATTGGTAAAAGCACATTCTGGCTGTTATGGTATACACCTCACCAATTTCAGTTGTGGCGCCGATTCCTTCATTGAACACTTCTATCGCCACGTCATGGGAAAAAAGCCCTATCTTATTCTGGAGCTGGACGAACACAGTGCAGTGGCAGGAGTGGTAACCAGGTTGGAAGCATTCAAGAACGTAATCCAGAATGAGCACAACCAAACCCTTAGCAACTGGCAGGAAATGAAATGTCGCGCTTCCTGAGAGCAGATCCATTATCGGGTGGGAGCGGCTTTCCAGCCGCGATATGGCGTTGAGGCAATGGAAAAATCGCGACTGGAAAGCCGCTCCCACAGACATTGCTTAGACCAGACAGATAAGATCATTGGTGCGTGAGTCATGACCGCATTTGAATCACTGAAAGCTAAGGTTGGTAAATTCAGTCTGGCCAACAAGAAACTGCTCGTGCCGGAAATGGGTCGGACCGTGAGTCATCTCGTTGGTGCCACCATGAGAAGCTTCGGCGTCGATGCGCAGGTTATGGAGACCTACAAGGGGTTGCAACTTGGGAAACAGTACACTTCAGGCAAAGAATGCTTTCCTTGCCAGGTCACTCTAGGAGATGTTCTTTACCATCTAGAGCGCGAAAAAGAGAGACTGGGAGAGGCTTTTAGAGCTGAGAACTATCTCTATTTCATGGCGGAATCCGGCGGTCCATGCCGATTCGGCATGTACAACAAGTTGCACCGCATCGTCATGGATTCGATGGACGGCTTTAGCAAGACTCGCATCACCTCCATCACCGCTGAAGATTCCTATTCTCTCGGAGGATTAATGGGGCCGGAAGTGCGAACACACTTCCGGAGAAGTGCATACGTGGGCCTTGTCATCGGCGACGTTCTCGATCGTACGCTTTGGCGCACTCGCCCATATGAACAAGAGGCAGGAATAGCAGAGGACTATCTTGAAAAAGCCCTTTCCCTCATGTGCCAGGAAATGGAAACCCACGGTCGCCAGAAGAGATTCAACCGTATCTTGAGTACTCTGGAGCAGGTGGTCAAGAAAGCCAGAAATCTTATAGATCCGAGCATCCCGCCCAAACCACTCATCGGCATGGTCGGCGAAATTTACTTGCGCAGCCACCGGCAATCAAACCAGGATCTTATCAAACTCCTGGAGAGCCACGGCGGGGAGGTGGTCAACGCCTCTATTGCCGAGTGGATAAACTATGTCTCTTATGACAATATGCTCAAGGCAAAAAGAGAGGTCGTTTTTGCCCTCAAGAAACGTGACCTCAAGAGTCTTCGGCGCCATTTTCGAAATTGGCTGAAAAACCGCACTGAACTAGCCTACCAGTATTTTCGTATGGATCAGATTTACCGCAGGGTGAGAAAACATCTCCCTATCCACGAAGATCACAGGATCAGTACTTTAGAAAGGCAGCTTGACAATGATCGCCTTTTTTCCTTCAAGATTGGCACTGAAGCGGGCATTAGCATTGGTGGCGCCCTGGAATACTGCCTGCATGGTTATGATGGAATCGTCAATGTATTTCCTTTCACCTGTATGCCCAGTACCATGTGTTCAGCCATTCTGAAACCTATCCTGGACCGAATGAATGTCCCTTACATTGATGCCGCCTATGACGGCACCTACCAACCCAACCTCGAGGCAATCATCCGCACCTTTATGTATCAGGCTACACAGCATCAGCAAAATCGGCTCGCGCAAAGCGCCTAGCGCTAAGCGCAGAGCGTATGGAGTCTTAGAACTAGTGGGGTATTGAACGCTGTGCGCCATGCGCTCTGCGCTTTGCGTAATTCTCTTGCATTCCCCCCACCCCTGGTTTATCTTATCCTCCACTTCAACCCTTCACAGATCTGTGAAGGAAAATTGATAGTAATTTGTGCTAAGGAGGTGGGCATAGGGAAAGCATGAGCCGACAAATGCTAATTAATGCCGAGGAGCCGGAAGAATATCGCCTGGCCATTGTCTCGGGTAAGAAGCTGGAAGAGTTCTACGTTGAGACTACCACCCGCGAAAACACGCGGGGCAATATCTACAAAGGAGTGGTGGTCAATATTCAGCCTAGCCTCCAGGCCGCCTTCGTTGACTTCGGTACCGACAAAAACGGCTTTCTCCAGCTGCCGGAGATTCACTCTGAATACTACCAACATGAACCGCCCGAAGAGGGAAAGCGCGTTCCCATTCAAGACGCCCTGCGGCCTGGCCAGGAACTCATGGTTCAAGTGGTAAAAGAAGCAACTCCTACCAAAGGTGCTTTCCTGACCACCTATGTCTCTCTGCCGGGCCGCTATCTCGTACTGATGCCTGGGAGCAAACACGGCGGCATTTCTCGGCAAATTGAAGACGAACCGCAGCGGCAGCGGTTGCGGCAGATCATCTCCGAACTGTCCGTGCCCGATGGCATCCACCTTATCGTTCGTACTGCAGGCGAGAATAGAACGAAGCGTGACCTTTCTCGTGATTTCCGCTATCTGCTCCGGCTGTGGAAGAATATCAAGGCCACTGCCCAAGAAATGAAGGCTCCAACCTTGCTCTATCAGGAACGAGACCTCACAATCCGTGCTATCAGGGATTATTTCACCGCCGACATCAAAAGAATCCAGGTTGACAACAAAGAGGTTTACAAGCGGGTCAAGGATTTTATGGCTGTGGTCTCGCCTCGCCATCGCTGGTTGGTCAAGCCCTACAAGGAGAAGAGACCCATTTTCGCCGAATACGAACTTGAGAACCAGATTGAGACCATCTATAGCAACAGGGTTCACTTGAAATCAGGAGGGTTCCTGGTAATAGATACTACTGAGGCTCTGGTGGCCGTGGATGTGAACTCGGGCAGGTCCAGCCGCGAGAAGAGACTTGGGGAAACCGCCTTCAAAACCAACATGGAGGCGGCGGTCGAAGTTCCGCGACAACTGCGCCTCCGCGATCTAGGCGGGTTGGTGGTCATTGATTTCATTGACATGAAGGACCGCAAGCATATTCGCCAGGTGGAAATAGCTCTACGGGAGGAGTTCAAGAAAGACAGGGCCAAAACAGAGATGGGGCGTATTAGCAAGTTCGGCCTGATGGAGGTCTCGCGTCAGAGGCTGCGTCCTTCTGTGCAGTCAAGTTCGTATGTGTCTTGCCTCCGCTGCAGCGGAACCGGTGTGGTTCGATCCACTGAAGCCACCGCTCTGACCTATCTGCGAAAAATTTGGTTGGAACTCAGCCGCGGCAAAGCCAATCAGGTGCACGGCTACTTTGCCACGGAGGTAGCTGACTATCTCTTGAACAAAAAACGGGCCGAACTTCTAAAACTGGGGAACCGATACGCTGCAAACATTCAAATTGAGGGGCGCCAAGACATCACACCCGGTGAAGGTCAGCTGAAATTTTCCCAAATTGAGGCAGGGGATTAGAAAAAATAAAGAATCCGGGTCCAAAGGGCCTAGCTTTGGACTGCCTCCTGAGGGGGCTTCAATGCTCTTTCCCTTTCGTGCGTGAGTCAGCTGAAGTGACTAAAAATTCCAAATCACAAATTTCAAATAACAAACAAATAACAATGACCAAAATTCAAAACCTGTTTTGGTCATTTGATATTGGAATTTGAGATTTGTTTGTAATTTGGTGCTTGGAGTTTGGGATTTCATAGACTCTAGTACTCCAATACAGCTCGCAATCTTTACCGGCAAGGTCATTGAAATATGACCTGCCGAGTCGATCAGGTTCTCTATAACTAAATAACCTTAAACAATAACCATTCTCTTCACCGCGGCCACCACCTCATCAGGGTCATCCACTAGCTGGATCAGGTCCAGATCATCCGGCGATATTTTTCCTGTCTCCAACAACCGATCGCGTACCCAATTTATCAAACCTGTCCAATAATCATTCCCTACCAGGATTACCGGAAATGGCTTGATGCGGTCTGTCTGAATGAGGGTGAGCGCCTCGAACAGTTCATCCAGGGTTCCAAAACCACCAGGGAGCACCACATAGGCCTGAGCGTATCTGATGAATAGCACTTTGCGGACAAAAAAATATCTGAAATCCAACCTGACGTTAGCATAGGAATTTGGCTGCTGCTCCATGGGAAGCTGGATATTTAATCCTACAGACATAGCGCCCCCTTCGGCCGCCCCCCGGTTGGCTGCCTCCATCAGGCCGGGACCACCACCGGTAATCACATTAAATCCATCTTCCGCAAAAAGACGGGCAATGGTTCTTGCTTTCTCGTATAAAGGATCTTCAGGCCCAACTCGGGAAGAACCAAAAATGGACACAGCCGGATAGATCTCTGCCATGGTCTCGAAGCCATCGACAAATTCGGCGATGATCCGAAAAAGCCGCCAGCTTTCTTTCACGGTAAAATCATCGATGGGATACGACCGTTCAGTCATCTCTTTCTCCCTTTCGGGGTGGATAATAGAGGATGTCTCTGTCGCCATGAGGTGTGCAAAAAGGTGAATCCATTATATAACCATTACAATCTTCGTGCCACGTTTCTCTCGCAGAGCGTAGAGGGCAAATTTATCAAATCGTTGAGTCGTTCAATCGTAAATTCTGCAATGAGGCTATTTTTCGCCAACTGACGAATAACTGAAGAATCCAGGCCTAAAGAAGATCCCACTATCAGTTATCAAGGCGCCGAGAATATGAACAGCAGAACCGCAGAACAAGGAACCGTAGAATATCGAAGTGAAAAATATTGCCTTACTGCTTTTAAAAACTTCTGCTGTTCGAAATTCCTTGTTCGATATTGTCCTTCGGACTCCCCACCCTACGGGTGGGTCCCCAGTTTCAATATTGTAGATGTTGAATAAAAAAAGCGGGGATAACCCCGCCCTAACAATCAAATCCTACCAAATCTTAGAGGAATCCGGCAGAAAGAGGTTCTCTACCTTATGAGGTAGCCACCTGTTTGAGGTCCTGCAAATATTCGTCCACCAACCGCTCTTGATCTTTCTTGCCGATTTCTTTTTTAATACTTTCCTCCGCTAACCTCACAGCTTCATTAGTCACTTCTCTCCTTAGTCTAATTTTGGCCTCTCTCATCATCATTTCGGATTCAAACTTGGCTTTCTCCAGCATGTACTCAGCAGTTTGCTCAGCATCAGAGATTATCTTGTCTCGTCCCCTTTCACCCTGTTCGGTGATGGTCTGCTGAAGCCTCTGAATCTCTTCGTCCAACATTTCGAATCGGCTCTCTACCTCTTTAAGCTCACGCTCTGCCTCGATAGAGGCCCCTTCAGCCTCTGCAATCTTTTGCCTCAATATCTCCGTCCGGCCCTGAAAAAAATTTTTCACTGGATCCCTGAGTAGCTTGAACACCAGGAAGGCAAGGATCAGAAAATTGAGTACCTCCCAGATCTTCATCCACGTTTTCTTGAAGCTACTTGTGCCTTGGCGCTCTTCTGCGGCAAAAGCGCTAAGGGCTAGACCTCCTACAAGCGCTAAGACCAGAACGCTCACAAGCAAAAAGCACAGCCTCTTGTTGCCTCGATTGATCCTCATGACACCTTTCTTCCCAAAACCTTCTCCGCCACCATTTGTGCCATTTCCTCAGCCTGCCGGCGAAGCTCCTGCCCCAACCTTTTTGTCTCTTCTTGAAGTGCCTGCTTGGTCGAAGCCACCATTTGTGCCGCTTCCTCGAATACCGCCCCCACTTTCTCTTCTTCTCTCTCTTTGAGTTCATTACTAAGCTGCTGTTGCTCTTCTTGAGCTTTCGCCCTCACCTCTACCAGTTCCTTTTCATAGCTCTCAATTTTGATTCGAACAGTCTCTTGCAAGGTGCGGGTCTTTTCCTCCCAGGCAGAGATCTTCTCATCGCGCTCTTCAATTGCCTGGCTGATTGGCCTGAAAAGGATACGATTCAGAATGAAGACCAGGATAAGGAACTGCACAACCTGAATGACAATGGTAAGATTGATTTCAACCATAGCACCATCCTGAAGAGATAATGAACTAAAGTGAGCTAAAATGAACTAAAGTGCCTAAAATTTTAAGAACCGAAATTCCTAATTAATGAAGTTAGCGCTGCACCCCCAACTGGAAAGCGTAGAAGCCATTGTGACTCACCGGGTAAGAGTTCTTAACTTTAACGCGCAATAGCTAACACTCAACCCCAAATCTGGTCAGACTACAAAGATCAGCAGCAATGAAACCACCAGCGCGTAAATACCTGTGGACTCAGTGACTGCCTGTCCTATGAGCATGTTCCGCAGAATTATAGTGGAGGTTTCCGGGTTGCGAGCTATTGCCTCGCAGGCATGCCCCGCTGCCAAGCCCAGGCCGAACCCTGGTCCCATTGCTCCCAAACCCATACAAAGACCAGCGGAAATGAAGGCCGGAATCTGCATGAAGTGCACGTCACCGAATCCTCGAAATATGAGAAGAAGGGCCACCACCAAACCATATATACCTGTACTCTCGGCAATCGCCTGGCCTATCAACATGGTCCGAAGCAAGGGGTCGGCAGCTCCCGGTTGTCGCCCCATTCCCTCAACTGCCTTCATGGCCGCGTAGCCTTCGCCTTTGCCCGAGCCAACGGCCCCCAAGCCCATCGATAAGCCGGCTCCGAGAAAAGCCGCCAGTTTGACCCAAACGGTGAGGTCCATGCAGGTCTCCTAGTCTCCTACACCACGAAGATCAGCAGCAACGACACCACCAGCGCGTAAATACCTGTGGACTCTGAAACAGCTTGCCCCACCAGCATGGTCCGGGTCAACAAACCTGCTTCTCTCGGGTTCCTGCCGATGGCCTCGCAAGCTTTGGCAGCGACCATTCCTTCACCAACGCCTGGTCCGAAAGCGCCAATCCCCATGGATATTCCAGCTCCTAACATTGCTGCAGCCCTTACCAAATCTGCGCCTGCAATTTCTACTGCCATTATCAAATCCTCCTTTTAGTATGTTGCTTTCATCACCTAATTTGCACTGAGATATATACCAATGTGAGCATCATAAAGACGAAGGCTTGAACTGTGCCCACAAATAAGCCGAAAAAGCCGTACAGAAAAGGCGGCAGCAGCAGCCCCCAGATAAGATGGGAAACCACGATTATAATAATGCTGCCACCCATGATATTGCCGAATAAACGGAAGGAGATGGAAACCACTTTGGCTATTTCTCCCACCACGTTCAGGGGCGCCAGAAAAAACATCGGTTCGAAGTATTCTTTGATGTACTCTTTCAGTCCCTTGACCTTGATGGCCGTTCCGTGGGCAATAATGAAGCCCATAACGCCGAGACCAAGGGTTGTGTTCAGATCCTTGGTGGGCTCCTCGAGGCCCGGAACAATCCCAACCCAATTACATAAAAGCAAGAAGATGAACAGGGCGCAGATTAGCGGGAAGTAACGTTCCTCATAGGCATCACCCAAAGCGTCACGCACCAAGTCTTTAAACCAGTCCACTAGAAGCTCGGCGATCATTTGCCACGGTCCCGGAACCATCTTCCTGCTCCGGGTGGCAAGCCAAGCAAATAACAGGGTAATACCAATGACCACCCAGGTCATTATGAGTGTGTGATTGTTGACTACCAGCTTCGTATCGCCAAGGTAGAAAACCCATTGACTAACTTTGCCGATGTTTTCCATGTTTACTCGTCAACCCTAGGAATCTTAACTTGGACTATCTTCCGTCTTCACTGATAAATGCCGGTTACTAATCAAGACATGGTAAAAAATAGCACCCTTTACCGCAAAGATGCCTCCCACTGTGGCAAAGAAGTTAATGGAAGGCAACTTGAGGGCGACAATCAAGGGAATGGCAAGGAGAAAATATCTTCCAATCAGGCCAAAATAGTCTCTGCCCCTGCCCTGGTGGACAAAGCGACGCTCCAAGCGTAGTGCCATCAGCTTGAATTCCACCACGCTAAAAAGACTGCCCAGGACAACACCTTTGGCTGCTGATTTGAAATCTAAGACTAGAAAAATACAGGCAACGGCTAGGGATATTAACAGTGCCTTCTTAATCAGAGCCTTCTTTAGCGTCCCATAATCGTCCATAACCAAAAAAATCAACGTGTGAGCACCGAAATCTCACGAATTCTCTTCTTCAGAATCCTCCAATTCCCTGATTTGTCTATAGACGGTGTAGCCACCGCCGCCGATGCCCAAAAGGATGAAGAGAGTAAGAAAAATGCCTTTGGTGCCTAGCCACTTGTCCAGAAAGTAACCAATGGCAAAACCAAGGCCGATGGAGCCCACCATGGTCAATCCCAATTGCGACACCAGGGTGAGCTGCTCAAAGATTTTGTGGGTTTCTTTACCCAGCATGGAATGCAACGGACGCCCAGTTGAGCATCCCAGAAGGTTGTAAAAAGTTTCACTTACGATAGCCAACCCAACATAGGGTAAATCCGTCTAAAAGTCCAGATTTTTTTTGGGGAACCGAATGGTAACAATTTCTCTCTTGTTTTTGCCAAACGTGCGGGCAACATAGGCCCGAAATTAGCCCTAACGTTGCGAACCTGCACTGTGGAAAAAAGCGCCCGGGTGAGTCAGTTGTGGCCTCGGGCAGATCGAAGCGTACTTGACCGCACGTGAGATCCTGGCCGGGGCGAGCAAGGGCGTCCCGCCAAAGGCGGGACTCTGGCGCGAGTTTAGCGGTTTTAGTCGGTTCAGGTTTGCAGCGTTAGGGTTAAGACCTTCGAGTAGATCAATGCTGAAGAGATAGAAAAACGGGGCAGCTCCCGGGGAGGTTTCCCTTGACAGGGTAAGGAACTGTTTCTATAATCGAACGTTTACGAGTTTGTTGAATTATCAGAGGCCGTTGGGATTATGTTCGAAAATCTGACTGAGAAATTTGATCGTACATTTAAACGATTAAAGGGTCAAGGAAAGCTTTCTGAAAAACACCTCAAGGAGGCGCTTCGGGAAGTTAGACTTGCCCTGCTGGAAGCTGACGTGAACTACAAGGTGGCAAAACAATTTGTCACCGACCTTGCCGAGCAGGCCGCTGGCGAAGAGGTCAGGCAAAGCCTTACTCCGGGCCAGCAGGTGGTCAAGATTGTTCACGAGGCCCTGGCAGAACTCATGGGTGGTGAGGCTGCGCCCCTGGAACTCACCGGTCGCACCCCTTTCGTGTTCATGTTGGTAGGTCTTCAGGGCTCGGGAAAGACGACTACCGCAGGCAAACTCGCCCTCTATCTCAAGGAGCTTAACCGTAAACCCTGTCTGGTGCCGGCTGACGTCTATCGCCCGGCGGCCATCGATCAGCTCCAAACTCTAGGAAAACAGCTCGGGGTGCCGGTGTTTCCTGCTACCACTGAGATGGACCCGGTGGAGATTGCCGTCTCGGCTCTCGGTTATGCGGGACAGCAGGGCTGCGACATCCTCATTGTGGACACTGCCGGCCGTCTTCATATTGATACCGAACTGATGAGTGAGTTGGAGCAGCTCAAATCGAAGCTCAACCCTCGTGAGATACTCCTGGTGGCCGATGCCATGACCGGCCAGGATGCGGTTCAGGTGGCCGAAGCTTTCAACCAAGCACTGGAACTCACTGGAATCATTCTCAGCAAGATGGACGGTGACGCCCGCGGCGGCGCTGCTCTTTCCATGCGCACCGTAACCGGAAAGCCCATAAAGTTTTGCGGCATTGGAGAAAAACTTGATGCTTTGGAAGCCTTTCACCCAGAGCGCATGGCCTCTCGCATTCTGGGAATGGGAGATATGCTGTCTCTCATAGAAAAAGCTGAGAAAGCCTTCGATGCCGAGCAAGCAGAGAAACTCCAGGAAAAACTCGCTAAGGACTCCTTTACCCTGGAGGATTTTCGTGACCAGCTCCAGCAGATTAAGAAGCTAGGCTCTCTAGAACAGATCATGGGGATGTTGCCTGGTATGGGGAAAATGAAACAACTGCGCCACCTCCAACCCGATGATCGTGAACTGATACGCATCGAGGCCATTATTAATTCCATGACTCTCCAAGAGAGACGCAATCATATGATCATCAATGCCAGTCGCCGCAAACGTATTGCCAAGGGCAGCGGGACTTCGGTGCAGGAAGTGAATAAACTTATAAAAAATTATGCTCAGATGAGAAAAATGTTGCACAAGTTGACTAAGGGTGGTAAAGGCGGTATCCGTCTACCAAGAGGAGGTATGCCTCTACCCTTTTGATAAGGCTCGGGAAGAAGTAGGCGGCACATCAACGCTATCGCCCAGCTTCACTGTAAAGGAGTAAGAAGAGAATATGGCTGCACGAATTAGACTGACCCGCAAAGGAACCAAAAAGAAACCATTTTACCGGATTGTAGTTGCGGATTCTGAAGCGCCGAGAGACGGTAAGTTCCTCGAAATTATTGGGACGTATAACCCTTTAACTGATCCAGCTGAGGTGAAAATTGATCCAGAGCGGCTTCGGGTTTGGCTCGACCGAGGTGCCCAACCAAGTGACACGGTGCGGAGCTTGATCAAACAGAAAGGGTTGCTCGCTGGATCGGCCTAAGGCCGAGGTCTCCGTTTGCCAGGGGAAGTCTTCGGACTTCCAGAACAGCAACCAAGAGAGAAGCGGAGCGGTTGCCGGGGGTTCTCCGTAAGCCAGTGTTGTGCAGGTGTGGGGAATGCCACACTCCAGTACCCTGGTTAGAGCCAGACGCATCTTACTCCTTTGGCTTAGTGGAGGTCGGCATGTTGAAGGAACTGATAGAGATGATTGCTAAAGCGCTGGTGGATTACCCAGAACAAGTTGAGGTGTCAGAGTTAGAAGGAGAACAGACCTCTGTCATCGAATTGCGGGTGGCCAAGGAGGATCTCGGCAAAGTAATTGGCAAACAAGGGCGCACTGCTCGGGCGATGAGAACAATACTCAGTGCTGCATCCACCAAAATCCGCAAGCGAGCGGTGCTTGAAATTATCGAATAAGAGAAATGATTATCGACCCACCGCTCCCCATCGGCAAAGTGCTCAAAGCCCACGGCTTGAAAGGACACCTGAAGGTTCTCCCTTACGGGGAAACCCTTTCGACTCTCGTTGCCGAGGAAGAGGTCACCGCCTGTCTACCTGATGGCAGCGAGATTTCTTTAACCATCACAGAGATCCGCCCCCATCAAAAATCATTTCTTCTGCTCAGTCGTGAGATTGGCAGGGTGGAGGATGCGCATCGTTTAGTGGGTGCCAAACTCTGTGTTCCAGAATCGCGGTTGCCATCTCTGGACTCTGATGAGTTTTACTGGTACCAGCTCATAGGACTCGAAGTGGTGAGCACCGATGGCACCAAACTTGGGATTTTGGAGGAGATCATTGAGACCGGGAGTAACGACGTCTATGTAGTGCGCCGAGGAGGCGAGGAAATTCTTGTTCCAGCCACCCAAGAAGTTGTTCATGAAGTAGATCTCCAGCGGCGGCTAATAACGGTCGATCTTCCCGAGACTTATTAACCGCTCGATTGAGCCTTAACGCTCAATCGAAGGTTATTCGTTACTCGTTATAGGTTATTAGGAAGAACATCAACCTCCGTTTTGTATTTCTATGAATAGACAGAGATAATTTTTATCTCGACACCAATAACTAATAACGGATAACACCTAATTGAGTTTTAACTCAATTAGGGTAACAGCCAAATGATCATTGACATTTTGACCATATTCCCCGGCATGATGGCAGGGCCTCTCCAAGAAAGCATAATTGGCAAGGCCATAGCCAGAGAACTCATTGAGGTCCACGTCACCAACATCCGCGATTACGCCAGCGATCCACATCGCACCACGGATGATCGACCATTTGGCGGCGGCAGCGGTATGGTGATGAAACCAGAACCCCTGGCGGCTGCCATCGCCAGCGTCCGGGCCGCTGATCCTTCTGTGAGGGTAATTCTCCTGAGCCCCCAGGGTAGGATCTTTAAACAGGAAATCGCTTTTGAGCTTAGCCGGCTGTCACACCTATGCTTGGTTTGCGGTCGATATGAGGGGGTTGACGAGAGGACACGCAACTACTACGTCGACGATGAAATTTCCATCGGCGACTACGTTCTCACAGGGGGCGAATTGCCCGCCCTCATCGTGCTCGACGCTGTGGCCAGGCTGGTACCGGGTGTACTCGGCAGCGATGAGTCCATAGCGGAAGAGAGTTTCGTTGGTGGCTTGTTGGAGTACCCGCACTATACCAGGCCGGAAATTTTCGAGGGACACCGGGTGCCAGAGATACTTCTCTCTGGAAACCACGCCGCTATTCGTCGCTGGCGGCGCCAACAGTCCCTGTTGCGCACGCAGCAAAGGCGGCCGGACCTTTTGAAGGAGGAGATACTGAGCAGCGAGGATAGGCAACTGCTTGCCGAGGCTATCCAAGAAAGGGAAGATTAAGAAATTAGGGAATTGAGGAATTAGGGGATTGGGGAGTTCCTGAATTCCTAAATCCCTGAATTCCTGAATTTGGAATCTATGTCATGAATATCCAGGTGGCGTTACTTCACTACCCTGTGTACAACCGTCAGCGCCAGGTCATCGTTTCCTCGGTGACGAACCTGGACATTCATGACATCGCCCGCGCTGCTCTGACCTACGGGGTGAGCCGCTTTTATATGGTCACCCCCTTGGAAGACCAACTCCAGTTGGTACAAAGGCTTCTAGCCCATTGGCGACAGGGACACGGGGCAAAACGCCATCCTGAAAGAAAGATGGCACTGGAGTTGGTAATCCCAACCGCTTCCCTGGCTGAAGTGGTCGACACTATGAGAAACGAATGTGGCCAAAGGCCGGAACTACTGATAACCGGAGCTTCTCTGACTGGCGCCACTTTAAGCTACTCGGAGGCCAGAGAACTAATCGGCCGAGGGAAGCCTCTCCTCATTTTATTTGGTACGGGATGGGGGTTGGCCGACGAAGTAGTGGATATGGCAGACCATCGGTTGGCGCCTATTCAAGGTGCCTCCAACTATAATCACCTGTCTGTACGCTCCGCAGCCACTGCTATTCTCGACCGGTTGTTAGGCTCACATAACGGCAACAAAACCTCTTGAGGAATAAGGAAGACAGTCGATACCTGGTACTTGACTATCGATATTTCATACACATATTACATTAGCATGTTGCTGAGTAGATAAGGAGATACAATGGACACGTTGCAAGCAATGGATAGAGAACAGATGCGGGCCGATATTCCCCAATTCAAATCTGGTGATACGGTAAAGGTCCATGTGAAGATTAGAGAAGGAGACAAAGAACGGATCCAGGTCTTCCAGGGCGTGGTCATTCGCAAACGCAAGGGAAGGATAAATTCCACCTTCACCGTCCGCAAAATCTCTTATGGGATTGGAGTTGAAAGAATTTTTCCGCTCCATTCACCCATGGTCGATAAAATCGAGGTGGTAAGCCGTGGTCGCGTTCGTCGCTCGCGCCTCTACTATTTGCGCAAGTTACGAGGCAAGGCCGCTCGCATCCGCGAACTTCGCCCGCGTTTCTAATGGTAAGCCTTCAGCAGTAAACGGTAAGCAGTTGAGATGGATGTGCTCATCCGCTTACTGCTCACTGTTCACCCTTTACCAGCCTGAAAGCTGAAAGCTCACGAACATGGCTGGCCAGCCGTCACAAACACCTTTGTTTCCTAAAAATCCCAGGGATCCCTGGTACTTCGAACGCAGAGTATGGGACCGGAGTTTTCGCCGAATCGCCGGGGTAGACGAAGCGGGCCGGGGCCCGCTTGCTGGTCCGGTTGTGGCGGCGGCGGTGGTGTTACCCTATGGCATAGACCTCCCTGATGTTCGCGACTCCAAACTGCTCAATCCCTCTCAACGCCAGGGATGCAATGACAGAATCCGCACAGTGGCTACCGCTATCGGTATCGGGGAGGTGAGTGCTGCTGAGATTGACCGCACCAATATCCTGGCAGCAGCTTTGGAGGCCATGCGTCGATCTTTAGCACAGATAGATCCCCTTCCCGACTTTGTTATAGTGGACGGCCCCTGGGAAGTGCCCATCCAACTACCACAGCAACCTCTCAAACGTGGAGATCAGTTAAGTATCTCGGTGGCAGCCGCATCCATTGTCGCCAAGGTGCACAGGGATACGATCATGGTTGCTCATCATGAGAGTTACCCTCATTACAACTTCGCCCGCAATAAGGGCTACGGCACTAAGGAACACCGCACCGCCTTGGTTCGTTATGGGTCTTGTCCTATTCACCGGCAAACATTTCGTGGAGTGCGGTCCAGTAGTGCAGGTGAGCACTGACTGATCTTACCTTGGGCAAACGAAGAACATCGAAACAATCGTCATGCATCAAGACAGTAAGCATACAGGACGTCGGTCCAAAGCCCACCTGCTTCAGGGGTATGAAGGTGAGCAACTTGCTCTCCTTCACTTGAAACGCTTGGGGTACCGCATTATCTGCCGTAATTATCGCTGTCTCCTCGGTGAGATTGACATCATCGCCCACCACCGGGACGTTTTAGTCTTTGTGGAGGTAAAGTCCCGCCGAAGTCAGGCTTTCGGCTCTCCCAAACAGGCGATTACACCTGCCAAACAGCACAAGCTAAGTCAAGTGGCATGGCATTACCTGCAGAAGCACGACCTTACCGAGGCAAAGGCAAGATTCGATGTGGTGACCGTCAGCGGCACAAAGAGTGCACCCCTTTTTGAGGTAATAGAGAATGCTTTCGAGTCAACCTATTGAAGACACTAGGCACTAAGGACTAGGCACAAGAAAGTTATCGGTTATAAGTTATTAGTTATAAGGAAAAATCAGATTTGAATACTTTGGATGATAACTTCTGAAGATAGCGCAAGATGAGGCCGGATAACGATTAACGTATAACGGATAACTTCTCCGTCTCGCCCGACCTCCCGACCTCACGTCTCGCTAAACAGCTGTACCGCTATGACAAATAAAACCAACGACCTCTGTTAAGTCGAGTTTTAAGATCATGACTACCAAACCCGGAACCCTCTACATCGTGGCAACACCCATCGGCAACCTGGAGGATATTACTCTTAGGGCTCTAAGAATTTTGCATGAGGTTGATCTAATCGCCGCGGAGGACACGCGCCACACCCGAAAACTATTAAGCGCTCACGACATTCATCGTCCTCTGATCAGCTACCACGAATACAACAGGCGTACCCAGGGCCCCCGCTTAATACGCGAACTAATGACCGGAAAGTCGGTGGCTTTGGTTACCGATGCCGGCACTCCGGGCATATCTGACCCAGGGATTGACTTGGTCCGTCTAGCGGTGTCTCAGGATATTCGGGTGAGCCCCATTCCCGGACCCTCCGCGGTTACTACGGCCCTGACTGTTGCCGGGCTTCCCATACAACCGTTTCTTTTTTTAGGCTACCCTCCCAATCGTCCTGCTGCTCGCCGCACATTTTTCACCAGATATGCTCAGGCTGAAGAGACTCTGATTCTATTTGAATCACCCAGAAGACTTGGCGGTTGCCTTAAAGACATGAGGAAAATCTGGGGCAATAGGAGAGTGGCCGTAACTCGGGAGTTGACCAAAATCCACGAGGAGGTTTTTAGGGGAAGCCTGGAAGAGGCCATGGAGCGTTGGCCGGGAGAAGCCCGCGGAGAAGTTACCCTGTTAGTGGCTGGAGCTGAAAAAGGCAAGCCACACCTGGACGACTCCCTCATTGAACAGCTGCGCGCTTGCCTAACATCTGGTCGCCGTCCTCTCAAAGAAATAGCAGCAGAGGTGGCCCAAGAGCAGGGTATTAGTAAACGACTCGTCTATCAGCAAGCATTAAAGATAAAGAAAGAGCTCTCGGAAGGATAGCTCTTTCAGCATAGCGCATGGCGCATAGCGTTTTCGCTTCTATTGATTCTGTTAATCTTATATGTTGTGGCTGGCTCTTTTTTGAAAGTTGTCTTTGTTAATCTTACTAGAATCAAATTGCACCATGAGCTTTAAGCTCGTTTGACTTAAATTTTCTAGACACAATAGTCCGGTGATTTTATGACGCTATGCGCTTTGCGCTCTGCGCTATGCGAGGAAATATTGACTTGGCCATGTCCATGTGCTAAGAAGGCATTGCCGCAACGCGGATGGCAGTTTAACTATAGATTTCTCAGGCATAGGTTTTGCATCCGCTGACCTAGTCGGATGACGACGTTTCCAGGAGTAAACCATCCGGCTGGATTTTTTACTTAACCCGGATATTTCATGAATTGCTGTCGCGAGACCACGAAGATGGTTGTGCCACCTGGCAACCGCAGGGTGTTGGTTCCGAGGCGTACCTGAACGGTACGTCGCAGGAGCCGACACCTGAGGACGCCAGGAAGGACGGCCATATCCGTGGTCGCAGCAAGTGAGTCATGAAATATCCGGGTCAAGAACATGAGGGTGGCTGCGGTGTCTCTGAACACACATCTGAAGTATGCACTACGGGACAGAAAGTCAGATGGTACGAAAAGAATTTACAGTCCTCAACAAACTGGGCCTGCACGCACGGGCCGCCGCGAAGATTGTTCAGACTTCAAGTCAGTTCCAGTCACGCATTCTCATTATCAAAAACGGCCGGGAAGCTGATGCCAAGAGCATGTTGGACATCATGACCTTGTCGTGCCCTCAGGGAACTCGGATTGAATTGTGCGCCGAAGGCAAGGATGCCGCCGAGGCCCTGGCAGCACTGGCCGTGCTTTTCGACAACAAATTTGGCGAGGAATAAGGAAATGCCCCCCGGCAACGCCCGCATGATCTTGAAGGGTATCGGGGTCTCTCCCGGTGTTGCTATTGGCAAGGCCTACCGGGTGGATCGCGACAGAGTATCCCTCGTTTACTACTACTTACCCTCCCCCGCGCAAACCGAAAAAGAGAAAAAGCGCTTCGATGCCGCTGTGGATAAGACTGAGGCTGATCTCAAAGAGATAAAATCCAAGATAGCAGGTGAGTTTCCTGAACATAGTTTTATCCTGGATACTCACATCTATATGCTCAGAGACCGCATGCTCTATGACGAAACTATCCGCCTTATAGGGGAACAAGGAATTAATGCTGAGTGGGCTTTGAGGCAAGCCGTGGAAAATGCCCAACTCATCTTCGCCAAGATCGAGGATGAGTATATTCGCAGCCGCATCTCTGATGTGGACTACGTTGCCGAACGGGTGCTTGAAAACCTCACGGGTCAAAACAGGCGAAGCGTTGCGGGTATCAAAGAGCGGGTGATTATCGTAGCCCAAGACCTTTCACCCGCCGATACTCTCCAGTTGCAAGTGGAAAAGACTTTGGGCTTTGTAACTGATATGGGCGGTAAGACCTCTCATACCGCGATCATCACCCGCTCTCTTGACATCCCCGCTGTGGTTGGCCTCGAGAACGTCCACCAGGCTGTGCGTTCCGGTGAAATTCTGGTGGTGGATGGCTATGCCGGCAAGGTAATCATCGATCCTGACGAGGAATTGCTCAATTACTATTACGAGCGCCAGTTTAAGCTCGATAATTATCGTAAGGAAGTGACCCGCTGCGCCGAGCTCCCAGCCGAAACTGAAGATGGTTACACTATCAAGATACAGGCCAACATTGAGCTCTTGGAGGAGGTGGTTGCTGTCATCGATAACGGTGCCGAGGGTGTCGGCCTCTACCGCACAGAATACCTCTATCTCAACCTGGACGACCCCCCCGATGAGGAGACCCTGTTTTGGGACTATCGGGAGGTAGCCGAAATCATCTATCCTGAAATGGTGACCATTCGCACCTTGGATCTCGGTGCTGACAAAGTTCCCACCAGGATGCGAAAATTGGGTGAGACCAATCCGGCTCTGGGGTTGCGGTCCATTCGTCTCTGTCTTCAAGAAGATGAGCTGTTTCGTACTCAGCTTCGCGCTATCCTTCGGGTAAGCGGAATTACCAAAAACGTCCGGATTATGTTCCCCATGATCTCAGGGTTAGGGGAACTCCACGCAGCCAAAGACATCCTAAACCAGGTTAAGCAATCACTCATTCAGGAGTCCATCGAGGTCGATCAGGACTTGCAGGTTGGCATCATGATAGAGGTGCCCTCAGCAGTGGCGGTTGCCGATCTGCTCGCCAAAGAGGTTGATTTCTTCAGTATTGGGACCAACGACCTGGTCCAGTTTGCTTTGGCCATTGACCGCGTAAACGAGAACGTGGCCCACCTTTATGAACCGCTCCACCCTGCCATCCTAAGGATGGTCAAGCAGGCCGCCGACGCCGGTCGTCTGGCCGGCATCCCGGTCTCTCTCTGTGGCGAGTTGGCCGCAGAACCCCTCTATGCTCCTATCCTTCTCGGTTTCGAACTTGACTCGCTTAGCATGAATCCCATGGCCGTGCCGCGCGTCAAAAAAATCATCCGCAACGCCAATCTAGAAGAGTCCAAAGTGTATCTACAGGAAGTGCTTCAACTCAGCACTGCCAGCAAGGTCAATGAATATCTTTGCAACCTGGCCTGGCGACGCTTCCGGGAAGACTTCGAGCTCTTCGAAGACGAGATGGGCAGATTGCCCGCTGCCAATGGCAATCCTCAATGAAGAAACCGAATATCAAGGTCGTATGTCAGAACAAGAAGGCCCGATATAACTACGAGATCCTCGAAATCATTGAGGCAGGCATGGTTCTGTTGGGTACCGAAGTCAAGTCCTTGCGCCAGGGACGTGCCCATCTCAAGGACAGTTACGCTCGCATAAAGGCCGGCGAGCTTTATCTCATGCAGTGCCACATCAGCCCTTACAGCCATGCCTATCATGACAACCACGAACCGGATCGTGTCCGTAAACTCCTTGTGCACAAGAGGGAGATCAAACGACTGCAGGGCAAGACCCAGGAAAAAGGACTGACTCTGGTTCCACTAAGAATCTATTTCAAAGATGGTAAAGCCAAGGTGGAGTTGGGTTTGGCCCGGGGCAAGAGGATGTACGACAAGCGCGAGACCCTGAAGCGAAAAACCGAACAAAGGGATATGGAGAGAGCCATTAAGGATAGACAGTAAGTGCAAAGCGCTCCGCGCTTTGCACAGACGACAGAAGACAGCAGGCAGCTGGCAGCAGACAGGGGGCAGTTAGTCCGTCATTCCGGAAGGCGCGAAGCGACTATCCGGAATCCAGAAAAAACAATAATTTAGTGGATACCCCTTCGACTTCGCTCAGGGTGGTGAGCCTGTCGAACCACGGATCTCGACTTCGTCTCGTCCGGTATGACGTTTGGTGTCGTTTTCAGGCTTCTTCAGCAGCTTGCCAGTCACTCCACAGGTGTCTGACTTAATCCATTCTCGCCTTTCTCGTCTGTATCACCTCACCAACTTCATTGACATCCTGCATTTCAATACGTAAAATAATGGTGTAACTACTTTTTCCGCTCAACCAACCTACCGAAAGGGGGCGAAACGGGTTCGACGGGGATCATGAAACTTAAGTTGCATGCCGAGGTTCCTGCCTGCTCGTAAAACAGGTGGGACTTAAAGCAATCGCTGACGACTATGCGTACGCTGTAGCCGCGTAGGCGGCTACCGTCCTGCCAGTTCGGGTCCGCGGGGCTGGCAAAGGGCGTCGACTAGCGGAACAGCCCGCTGCAGGTGCCTATGGGTAGTGGGTCAAATAAGTAGGCTGGCTTGAGGGGAATCCTTCCCGAGGGGAGTCCCTAAGGGCGAGACTCTAAAGCCCGGGATAAGCATGTAGAAGCTTAAGTGGAAGTTTTCCGGACGCGGGTTCGACTCCCGCCGCCTCCACCATTCGATGCGCCCTGTGCTTCGCTCAGGGCTTACTCATGGCAGGCCAAAAAAAATTTGCACTTTGAAATGCGTTCCAATGTAAGCATCGAATGGTGTCCTGAGTAAGCGACCGCAGGGAGCGCATCGAAGGGCATAAACCGAATGTCCAGTCCTACTTTCTCTACATCCTCCAATGCTCTGACAGTAGCTACTATGTAGGAACTACCAGCGACTTGAAACAGCGCCTTTTCGCACATAACGAAGGCAGAGCAGCGGTTTACACCACAATTCGTCGCCCAGTACGATTAGTCTACTCAGAAGAACATAACAGCATTGAAAAAGCCCGGGCTCGGGAGCGACAGGTAAAAAGATGGACTCGCGCGAAAAAGGAAGCCCTAATTTCTGGGACCAAAAAAGATCTCAAACTCTTCAGCAAAAGGGGACATCGAGTTAAGAAGCAGCAATAGCGTTTCTCAACTCAAGAACTACCATAGACCGGCTCACTCAGGGGATCGCCGCCATGACGACAAAAGATGCCGCTATAGCCTTCCTCAGCGAATACGGGCACACTTCCCTCGTTAACCTGGGCGCTGGCCGTCTGTTAAATCGGATTGATAATCACATCCGTCTGATGACACAATTGAATCTGACGTACTACGTAGGAATTGACTGTGGCCCATACATCGCACTGACATCTCCCAATATCTTCTTAGACCCCAATGGTATGACAGAATTGCTAACGGGATATTACCAGGGCGAGCCCCAAAAGTTCTGGGAGGGGGTCAAGGTGTTCCCACAGACTTGGGTGGAGGAGTTGGAAGGCATCCATTGCGCCGTGGTGGTTTGCCAGAGAGTATACCCCGATTGTCGCTGGGAGGAGGCTATCTTGTCCATGACCCCAAAGCTAGTGCTCCAAGAGGATCTTCACGGTTGTGAGAGACAGCAGCTTCGGGGACGTGGGTACGTGCGGACCTGGCTCAAGATTCGCCAATACAGCTTGCAGCCTTTTCGGCCTTTGCCCATTTTCCCGTGGGAACGCAATTTGATCCTTTGGCGGCGTCGAGATTTTGGTGATGAGGAGATACAGGTTAGCAGGTGGAAGGTGCTGTGGCGTCTGTGCGAGTGGTTTATAGGATGAGTTTTTACAGACACCAAATAGATGAGTTACTTATATCGCCTTTATTCAACATCGAAAACCTGGTCCTCAGGGTAAGTCAGAGTTCAATGGATTTGCCAGAAGTTATATTGTGACGAACTTTCTAGTCCAGCTTGGAGTGGGATCCAGCCTCTTTTATATTTTGAATATCGAAACTGGGGACCCGCCCACAGGGTGGGGAGTCCGAAGGACAATATCGAACAAGGAATTTCGAACAGCAGAAGTTTTTGAAAGAAATAAAAAAATGTTTTTCACTTCGATATTCTGCGGTTCCTTGTTCTGCGGTTCTGCTGTTCATTTTGTCGACCACCTGATAGTTAAATGTTGAACGCCAAGCGGGGAGACGGGATCCGCCGGTGTTGTAGCCCCTTCCGGGGGCGGCTCAAAGCCGGGTCCTCAGTGCCCGGATTCTTTACTCTATGGCCGCCTTTCCCAGTGTCCTCAGTACCTCCTTGAGTCTCTCTAACTCACCCTTCTCTAGTTCGCTGCTCTGAATCGCTTTCCTGGCCCTGCTCATGACCCGGTAATATAGATCTTTGGCGTAATCAGCCCCAAGAAAACGGAGGGTGTCAATAAGGGCTTCCTCTTGCCGACTCAGTTCTATGGACGAGCTGACTTGTCGCCATCGGGGCCCAGTCTCGGCCACAGCCGGAGAGTCCGCGGAATCAACGCTGGGTTTGCCACTGTAAACCGCAACCAAATCCTCCAGACACTCTTGGATAATGCCTTCAAAGATTTTCCTACCCGGTTTCCGCTTGCCAGATTCAATTGCGCTCAGGTAACCCTTTGTAATACCAATTCTATCTGCGAATTCTGTCTGACTAAGCCCCAATCGTTCTCTTATCCGCTTTATCTTATTCTGCGCTCCACTTGTCATAGGAAGTTTGCATCTGTGTTATATTTTACTTGACATAGTTTGCTACTGTCCATACAATGGCACAATAGCAAACCCATAGCCCGGATGTTTGATGAATTGATGTCGCGAGACCATGAAGATGGGCGTGCCACCGGGTAACCGCAGGGTGTCGGGTCCGAGGCATACCTGAACGGTACGTCGCAGGAACCGGCACCCGAGGACGCCCGGAAGGACGACCATATCCTTGGTCGTAGCAAGCCATTCATGAAACATCCGGGCTAACCATAAACTCAAAAATGAACGGATATGCCATTTTAGTCAATAGAAAAGGTTGGTTCCTCATGAAATCAGAGGGTAAGCAAATGATCAAGCGAGACATTCTCTGTGATCACATGCTAAATGTCTGCCTCAAACTTCAAACCCTGAGGGACTCTTGCTCGGGCGTCTTTCAAACTCAAACTTATCCCCCGAGCATTACCTGGTTTGACGGTGCAGCGGCTATCTGCCAAGAAGCAATAGACTGGATAGAAGAGGTAGTTCTTATCCTTACAAGGGCTGAAGAACAAACCGTCACTGATAAAAATACCGACAAATTTAAATCATGTAATGGACCATAGCTTTTTTGAAAATGCTCTAGCGAGCGCATTCCCCGTAGCTTGCTGCGGGGTTAGCGAGCGAACTACAATAAAATGGAACCACTTCCTTACATTTCGAAGATTCCCTGTCCCGCTTTAGCGGGACTGCAGGGAGCTTCAAAATGTTGACAAGTGGAGTCTCCCGTGATGGGGTCAGGTCAAAATCATCTTGAGTTGCCAATGAGCGGAGTTTGCTCGATGCTTCTAGAGTGAAGCCTCAGCCTGACTCCAATTGGCCTATGGCAAGGGGCACCTTCAGACCTGACCCCATCACGGGGGACTCCCTCCCCACTTTACTACTTTTTCTGATTGTGACATGATTGCAGCGACAAATACCTTGCCTGGAGGAAAGAGATGCGGCGCAACCGCTTATGGGTCCTTTCTCTGATGTTTTTGTGCGGATTGGTTTTTGCTTGTCTGGCGAATCTCCGCTTGACAGTCCTCTATGACCAGACTGACGAACTCAAGGCCGGCGACCGTGTCATCTGGCAAGAGCAAACCATAGGCGAAGTGCAAAACGTGGAAGCGGATGCCACTGGTCGCGGCGCGGCACAAATACAAATTAAGAGAGATTTCCGTGAGAAGGTTACAGATGAAAGTCGCTTTCTCATCCAGGCTGATCCCCAGAATTATTTGCAAAAGCATATAGAGATGGTTAACCTGGCAGAAGGGGGAAATCCTCTTCCTAATGGCGCTGAAGTAGAGGGTAGCACCTATCTTTCCCTCCAACTGGAAAAGGGAAGCCGGGGACTCGCGGCTTGGTCGCAATTGCTGCTGCAAGAACTTGAGCGTTGGCAAAAAGAGCTGAACCAGCTTCCTGAGGAGGAATGGTACAAAGAACTTGAACGCCAGATGGATTATTGGCTGAGCGAAATGGGGCAGGCCGGGGTTGAAACGCGCCGATATTTCAGGGAGGAAGTGCTACCCCGCCTGGAAGAGGCAGTGCGAGAATTGGAAAAACGATTGAAGGAGTTGGGCAAGAAGAACGAGGCAGAGATCCTCAACATAAAGCTAGAAGAACTAAAACAACTATAATGATGGCAACACTCTATTTGAAGGGAAGATAAATGAGTGTGGAAGAGATAATGAAAAAACATGGCTTTCGCCTTTCAGCAAGCTGCGCCGGGACAGCATGGTACACGAAGTTCATCGAGTATGACGGTAGGCGCGCTTATATAACTGTCATGGACAAAGATGGGGAGGGGTTCCCCCAATCACTAGATGAGCCTGTGCAGGTGGGAATCTATGAGTTGCGTTCTGGCGACGAACTTGAGAACAGCCAGAATATCAGCTCGCTCAACTCCTATCTGGAGTCACTGGAGGAGTAGCGTAGCCCGGGGAGGGGATGTATTTTTCTTCTGCGTTAAACAAAAAAGCCCGCCTTGCGGCAGACTTTTCCTATAAAGCTAAACCCTAATGTTGCAAACCCACACCGGTAAAAACCGCTGCGCTCGCGTGATAGCGCGCCATCTGCGACCGTGCTCGCCTCGGACAGGATATCACGTACGGTCAAGTACGCTTCATCCTCTCAGAGACTGCGCGCGGCCACATCTGTCACACTCTGACGCGTTTTTCCACGGAGTAGGTTTGCAACATTAGGGTAACCTTGCTCAGTTCAATAATTTCTTAAGCCCGTGTCTAAGCCTTCTTTTTTTTTCGGGCAGCTTTTCTCTTTTTCTTAGGTTTAGCCTTGGCCTTTGCAGCAGTTGCAGATTTAGACTTAGCCTTGGCCTTCGCAGCCGCCGCAGCCTTGGCCTTCCTCGCTTCCTGCAGTCTTTCCCCCAGCCCAAGAGCTTTCGCAGTCTTTCTTCGCTTCGCACTAAGTGCCTTTGAAGCCAAGGGCTGTCGAGCTGAAAAGCCCCATTTTTTACGATACTCTGCAGGCGTCAATCCGTATTTTGCCAGAGTTCTTGTAGTAAGCTGCTTGTACTTCTTACCATCTTCGAGGTTAATGATGTAGTTTCTCTGAATAGATTTTCTTGGATCTACTGGAGGAGCATCTACTTCCGGACCACCTTCTTCGATTGTTTTGATGTTCTTAAGGGCATCAAACGTCTTTTTGAGGGCTGCAACCATTTCGTCAGCTGCCATTACAGAATGTGAAGCCTGTGCAGCTACAATTTCTGATGCCATTTCAGTTAAACTTTTCCCCATATCATTGTCCTCCTTTCATCAGTTCATCAGTACCTACATAATACAAACAGAATTATTAACATCTAAAAAATAATGTAAATTAAATTAGTTGTCAACAACTATTTGATATCTCAGCATTAATCAGCCTTAGCTAAATCTTTATATTGCAACCACATGAAATCACTCACCTATTATTGCAAGTTACAAATCTACACAACAGCATACTAATAAGTATTGAATAATCTACCGCTGCACTTCCCCTTACCATAAAAGGCCGAACATGCTATGAACCCGTTCTAGTGATGCCGGTTTAGTTCGACCAGAATATACACTTGAGTAGGTCGGGTGGTTTCCGCCTCGGCGGAGTTCACCCGACGACAAGATTCGTCGGATAAACCCCGCTGAAGCGGGACTGCGCGAGAACGATCCGACCTACAGACCTAACCCTATTGGTACGTAACGTGCATATAATGCCCTCGGACTCCTAACGATTAACCCGGTGTCGATATAAATTACAGGGAAGATAGAAACACTTAACTGTTGCGGCTGGTTGCGAATGAAGAGGATTTCATTGAAGCTCCCTGCAGTCCCGCTAAAGCGGGACAGGGAATCTTCGAAATGTAAGGAAGAGATACCATTTTATTGTAGTTCGCTCGCTACCCCCGCAGCAAGTTACGGGGAGTGCGCTCGCTGTAGCATTTTCAATAAGGTAATAGAAATGAAGAAGTTTGCTATTATTTCTATTGTGAGTGTTTTTCTGATTCTAGTTTTTAGCTGTAATCAAAAAGGTCAGGACCAAGAGAGGTTAGCTATCGAAAAAGAGATACAGCTACTTATTGAGGACAATAACTTTG
>Ga0224509_10000025_pt1 | contig 47859 bp, 46 predicted proteins | sample SF_Jan12_sed_USG_5_FD_170158 | JGI IMG/M metagenome (GOLD analysis project Ga0224509, IMG submission 170158) | Sediment microbial communities from San Francisco Bay, California, United States - SF_Jan12_sed_USGS_24 | ecosystem: Environmental > Aquatic > Marine > Sediment | place: USA... | reverse complement strand
GTTCGGGCTCGGGCTCGGGTTCGGGTTCGGGCTCGGGTTCGGGTTCGGGCGCGGGTTCCGGCTCGACGGCGGACGGCGCCGCCTCGTCCCCTGCACTCGCACCAATCTCCGCCAGTTCGTCTGCAAGCGGCGTGTCGACAATAACCATGCTGACCGTTTCGTCGGGTTCGAAAGTGAACGCGGCGGGCTGCACGCCCGTCTCCGCCGCCGCCAGCTCGACGTCCGCGTCGCTGGCAACCTCGAATCCGGCGTTCGCATCCCGGATCCGTTTTTCGAGTTCGGCAGCCGGCAGCACGGCTTTGCCGGCAATCACCAGGTCGCGCATGCGATGCAGCTCGTCGATGCTACGCTGCAAAAGCTCCTCGATGCCGGCACTCGAATGCACGCGACCTTCGTCGACCGAGATGAGCAGGGTCTCGAGCTCATGGCTCAGGTTGCCCATCGCCGTAATGCCGGCCATCCGGGCGCCGCCCTTGAGCGTATGCAGGTGCCGTTTGAGTTCCTCCACGGCCTGCCTCGCGTTCTTGTCCTTGACCCAGAGACCGAAGGCTTTGTCCGTCGATTCCAGCAGTTCCGCGGACTCCTCGGTGAAGATCGCGGCAATCTCCTTGTCGTAATCGGCCTCCAGGTGCTCTGCTTCGGCAACGACCGGCTCCGGCTTGCTCTCCGGTGCGTGTTTCTCCGGCAGGTCCGCAACGGTTCCGTCGGGCTGCAAGGCATTCGCCAGCCTGTTGATATGCTCGACGAGCGCGGTGTAGTCCGCCCGTTTCTGGCCGGGCTTGTTGATATCGCCGACGATTGTCGCTATCGCTTTCGCGGCCGCCTTCAGGGCGTCGATGCCGGACTGCTGGAAACCGATCTTGTAGTCGTAGACACGCCGTACCAGGCGATTCAGCGCACCGGCAACTGCGACTCCCCGCTTGACGTTTGCCATGTTGGCGCTGCCGTGCAGCGTATGGCACGCCCGGTACAGCTTGTCAGTAACTTCGAATGGCGGCTGCCGTCCGTCGCATGCCTTGAGATAGTCGACGATGACCTTGAGGTGCCCGGCCGTTTCTTTCGCAAAAATGTCCAGCAGCACCGGATCCATTTCGAATCCCGGCTGTTCTTCCTCCACGGCGTGCGCCGGCTTTTCGATCGTGAGCACGGCCGCACCGGGATCGCCTTCGGCGAACGCGCGCGCGCGCGCCACCAGCAGACTGATGTCGCTGCCCGGATCGGTACCGACCTCGAGTTGCTCGATCAGCTCCGGCACGGCGGCCGCCGCCTTCAGGATGAAATCGACCATCGGCGGCGTGCGGACCAGCGTGCGGTTGATCAGCTTGTTGAGCAGGTTCTCGACGGCCCAGCAATATTCGCCGATCCTTTCGGCGCCGACCATGCGGCCACTGCCCTTCAGGGTGTGGAACGAACGCCGCACGGTGATCAACGCTTCCATGTCGTCGGGCGAGTCGCTCCAGGCCGGCAGATTTCGCTTGATCGAGGCCACCTCTTCCTTCGCTTCCTCGATGAAGAGTTCGAGAAGCTCGGGATCCAGGTGCTCCGCATCGGGCGCAACAACGGGCAGCGGCATGACCTCTGTCGCCTGCGGTGAGCCGGCCGCTCCCTGTGCCATCGTCTGCGCCTCGATATCCGCCTGCGGTATCTTCTGCGTGGTCTCGGGCACCTCGCTCGCGGCTTCCTGTTCGAGGCGCATGCCTATGTCGCGCAGAACCGTCAGGCAGGCCTCCGCATTGTCCAGCATGTACCAGGGATCGGTCCGGCCGGCCTTCACCGTCTCCATGTAATACTCGATGCTGACGATGGCATCCGCGAGACGATCGGTTTCCTTCTGCGCAAGCCGGGACGGACCGCCGCCCTGCAGCGTCAGAACGATCAGCTTGCCGATGCGCTCCATGACGTCCATGGCGCGCGTCTTGTTCAACATCAGCAGGCCGGCCCGGATACCCCGCACCAGCGACGGCAGGCTGTCGAGGCCCTGCGATGGCGCCTGTGACGCGATACTCTGGCCGATGGTTTCCTTGATCCTCGCGAGGTTGATGATGCACTCGCGCATGACCGACTCGGCCACCTGCTGGTAGTCGGCCGCATCCTGCGGTGACATGTCGGTTTCGGCCGGCGCAGGCGCATCCTGGGGTAGCGTCAGCCGGATGAGCTGCTGGTCGAGCCGGTCCTCGACACGCAACAGCGTTGAGGCGATATCGAGAACCACATGGTCGTTCGTAGCGCCGCCGCGTTCCACAACCGATTTCAGGCGATCGATCTCGCCATCGATATCGCTGCGCAGTTCACCCAGGCCGAGCACGCCCAGCGTGTCGCTGATCTTTTTCAGGAGCTCGAGCTGCGGCACCAGCTCGGACGACTTGTTCATGCCGGTGCGAACGAAGATATCCAGCACGTCCTTCACGCGCGCCAGGTCCTCCTTGATCGCCGCCGCAACCGTCTTCATCAGCTTGACGCTCGGCGCCGACAGGGCCTCCCGGGCTTGTTCCACCTGTTCGTCGCCCGGCAGTAATTCGGCAAGGTTGAATGCCGAACGAATCTCGCTGATGCGCTTGCCGGCAGAGCTCGACCGCGCCACGTAATACAGCAGGTTGTTCAGGAGATCGTCGACGGGGTGCTTGTCGAACGCCTCGACGCCTTGGTCGATCACGAACTTGATTTGCCTGTCCGCCTGCGCCAGCAGGCGCTTGAGGGAAACCGATGTCTCGAGGCCGCCGTTCTGAAGGGACTCGAGTACACCGCCGGTCACCCACCACAACTGGTACATGTCGTCGCGAGTAGCGGAATTTTCCAGCGCGGCAGTGACTTTCGAGAGTGTTTCGAGGTGCTGCTGTGCGTTGCCGCCCTGGATCCATCCGAGCAGCGCCAACTGGAATTTCGGTCGCAGGCGCCTGGCCACGGTGACCGGGTCCTCCCCGCCGCCCTCGGGCCGCGCCATGGCGGTCTTGCTGCGGCTCGGCGAGAGGTTCAGCAATAACAGGGTGCCTTCAGACAGCAATGGTTCGCCGCGCGCGGCACGCAGGTCGTTGAGCATCGGCAGCAACACGAGCGCGATATCCCGGCCGCCGCCGAGCAGGCGCTCGATATACGACGGCAGCTGGACCATCGAACGCGTCAGTGCGTCAAGCCCGTCCTCCCGGCCCTTACCCGGCCGCAAAGCCGCGAGGTATTTGCAGGCGAGCTCCATCTCCTCGGCGAGCAACGCCGCACCGTAGGTTTCTGCCAGCTGCAGCGCGCCCCGCGCCAGGTGCAGCTGGTCTCCGGCGCGAACGAGCGCCTGAGAGCCGCCGCGACCGTCGACACAATCCTCGACGGCAAGGTGCGCATTTCGGATCGTCTCCATCAGCTCGTTGCTGATGATGGCGAGTGCGTTTATGGGACCTGTAATTTCGCCCTGTTCGCGCTCGTCGCTTATGCCGGTATCGCCCGTCATCTTTGCCTGGCTATCAGCCCGTGCCTGTCTTCTTTCCCGGCTGCATGCGGGTGGCATCGGAGGATGTTGCCGTCATCCGCGTGGTGCCGGATAGGGCATCGCCGGGAAGCGTGAACCCGGCGACGCTCTTTCTGAGCTGCGACGCGAACTCCGACAACTTCGAAATTGCCGCCGCCGTCGCCGTCGTCGCCTTGCCGGTCTGTTCACTGATCTCGCGCAGTTTGGTCGTGCGGCGCGTGACATCCGCGGCCGATCCCGCCTGTTCCCGCGCCGAGCTCGAGATGTTCTGGACCAGGCTCGCAATCTGGTTCGATACCTGTTCGATTTCGTCGAGCGCCGCCCCCGCATTCTCGGCGAGTAGCGCCCCGCCAACCACGTCCGTCGTGCTGCGTTCCATCGACACGACCGCTTCCTTGGTATCCGACTGAATGGTACTGACGAGGACCTCGATCTGCTTGGTTGCGTTTGTCGAGCGCTCGGCAAGTCGCTGCACCTCGTCGGCGACGACTGCAAATCCGCGCCCGGCTTCGCCCGCCATCGATGCCTGGATTGACGCATTCAGCGCGAGGATATTGGTCTGTTCGGCAATATCGTTGATCAGTTCCACGATGTTGCCGATTTCCTGCGAACTCTCGCCGAGGCGCTTTATGCGTTTCGACGTGTCCTGGATGGTCTCGCGGATCGTGTTCATTCCGTCGATCGTGCGACGTACCGCCTCACCGCCCTTGTGCGCCACTTCGACGGAGTGACGTGCGACGTCCGAAGAACGCTCGGCGTTACCGGAAACCTCCTCGATCGACGCGGCCATCGATACGATCGACTCGGTCGCCGCATTGATTTCCCGCCCCTGGTTTTCGGCCGCTCGTGACATGTGGACGGCAGCACTTTCGGTCTGCTTGGCAGCCGAGTCGACCATGATCGCCGTTTCGTTGACGGTCGTAACCAGCTTGCGCAGTTCCTCGATCGCATAGTTGAACGAATCGGCGATCGTGCCCGTAATATCTTCGGTAACGGTCGCTTCCACAGTCAGGTCGCCGTCTGCGAGGCTGCCCATTTCATCCAGCAGCCGCAGGATAGCCTGCTGATTACGTTCATTCTGCTCGCCCTGATCGCGCGCCTGGCGCTCGAAGGCGGCCATGCGCACGTTCAGCAGAACCAACGTGACAACAAGGACGACCGCGAACAGGATCAACCCGAGCGGAATCCAGGGACTCGACAATATCCCCGGCAGTCCACCGCCCGCGCGACCACCACGGAACGCGTCGGCCAACTTATTTGCGGCTGCAGAGACCTCCTGCTGGGCGGTGCCGAGCCCCGTCAGCTGAGCGCTGTTCCGGCGAACCGTGTCGATATTTGCCTCGAGATCGGCGATCAGTGCAGCAAGAGGTTCCACAACCGCCGCCTGGCCGTCCGCATCCAGTGGCACGACATCGAGCGCACTGTTCTGTCCCGCGAGTGCATTGCTCGCGGAACGCAGGTATTCGGCATTCTCGGCAATGGCCGTCAGCGCCGCGCCAGCATCGGCATTGCCTCTCAGCCCGGCCGCAGCGCTCGCGATATCGCTCGCGCGCTGCTGCATTTCCTGGACGACTGCCGTGGAGCCGGAGCGCGAAAGCAGCTCGTCGGTCAGTCTCACGATTTCGTTGCCGGTTTTGCGAATGCCGCTGGCCGCCTCGATCGCCGTACGCCTGCCCAGGATAGCCGATGCCCGTGATTCGAGTTGCTGCCAGTCGGCGCCATTGCCGGGCGCGCCGGAAGCACGCCGCAATTCGGCCATTCGTCCGAGATCACGCTCGAGAGTGTCGAATGCGCCGTCGCGGCCCGCCAGCGCGTTCGCCGTGCGTACGGGGGTGGCCTGCGACAAAGCCGCAAGCTCCGCCTGCCCCGTACCGCCGCCCGGCGGTTGCAGATACACGAGCCCGGCAGCGGCGAGGAGTGCAATCGCGACCAGCAACGCCACGATCCGGAACAGGTTGGTTGTGTCAGTCTTCTTGGCCATGTGGTGTAACCCGGTAATTGACTCCAGCCCGGCAATTCGGCCGCGCTCTCAACGGCGAGATCATTCGTCTGCCGCCTGCAGGAACAAATTGCTCTCGACGAACTCGAACAGGTCAAAAATCGGCCAGCTCTCGTCGCCACGACGGTACTCGCCAGCGAGGTAGCGCTCGCAGCGAACGGCCGTTTCAGGCCGCGTCTCCGCAAATTCATGCTTCGTGAACCGCCTGAACCCCTGAACCTCGTCCACGACGAGGCCGGCCGGTATTTCACGATGATTGACGGAAATCACGCGCGTCGTCCGCCGTAACGTGGTCCTCCCGCTGCCGAGCAGCAGCTTCAGATCGACCAGCGGCAACAGGTGGCCGCGAAGATTTGCGATTCCGAGAAGCCACCGCCTGGCGCCGGGCACGCGCGTCATGGAATCGGGGAGCATCAACACCTCTCGAGCCTGTTCGCGGCTCGCCACAAACTGCTCATCGCCGATGCGGAAACCGATACCGACCCATTCTGAAGGCAAAGCTGCCCCGCCGGCGCCCGAATGCGCCGTGATACTGCGGCGCTCGATCTCGCGCAGCAGCTCAAAGGGCTGCTTGACCAGAGAAGCGAGCTCGACCGGGGCACTCATTCAGTCAGCCATCACCGCGTTTATCTTTGCCACAAGTTCGTTCTCCCCAATCGGCTTCACCAGGTACTCGACGGCGCCCTGCCGCATGCCCCAGATCTTGTCCGTTTCCTGGTCCTTGTTGGTAATGATGATCACCGGAATACTGGATGTTCGCGGGTCCTGGTTGAGCTTGCGCGTCGCCTGGAATCCGTTCATTCCGGGCATCACGACGTCCATGAGAATGCAGTCGGGCCGCGCAGCCTGCGCCTGCCGCAGCCCTTCCTCGCCGCTGTCGGCAACGAGCGTATCGAAACCGTTTTTTTCGAGCATGTTTTGAAACAGGTGCAGCTCGGTCGGCGAATCGTCAATGATAAGAATGACTGCCATCAGTGCTTCCTTATGCAGAATAATGACAAGTTATGCTGCGTCCTAACCGATCTGGTTCGATACGGCGCCCAGCAATTCGTCCTTGGTGAATGGCTTCGTCAGGTATTGCTCCGAACCGACGATCCGGCCGCGGGCCCGGTCGAACAAGCCATCCTTACTCGACAGCATGATCACGGGCGTATCCTTGAACATCTTGTTGTGTTTGATCAGCGAGCAGGTTTCGTAGCCGTCGAGCCGCGGCATCATGATATCCACGAAGATCAGGTCGGGCTGATGGTCCGCGATCTTCGAAAGCGCGTCAAAGCCGTCGATGGCTGTAAATACCTGGCAGCCTTCCTTGGTCAGCAAGGTCTCTGCCGTACGGCGGATGGTCTTGCTGTCATCCACAACGAGAATCTTGAGGCCGTTAAGACGTCGAGATGCACTACTGGACACCGGATTTCCTCACGCTAATGCGAATCTATGCGAGTCGCTTTTTCCAAACCCCCAAATCCCCGAACGAAGGTCGCCAGTACCCAGGTTTCGTTCAGGGAAATGTCTTGTACCATATTGACATAAGTCCCGCTACGACGCGCGCCGCAGACGCGCTGTGCGCCCAAAAAAAGCGCGCGGTCGCCGTGTCGCCTGTATAGTTGGCGCCTTTCGGAATTAACAGGAACCAGTACTCAAGATGGTCACCAAATCGCTGCGCGTCGGCATCGTCATGGACCCGATCGAGTCCATCACGCCCTACAAGGACAGCTCGCTCGCCATGCTTCTCGAGGCGGAGCGCCGCGAGGCAGAAATCCACTATTTCAACCAGTCGGACCTGAAGATCGTTTCCGGCACCGCATTCGGGCGTTCGCGGCGGCTCAATGTCGAGGACGACCGAGCCCGATGGTGGCAGTTCGGTGAAGAGCGGGAGATTCCGCTCGGCGATCTCGATGTGATCCTGATGCGCAAGGATCCGCCGTTCGACATGGAATATATCTACACCACCTACATACTCGATCGTGCCAGGCACGCCGGCGCACTCATCATGAACGACCCCGAGGCGCTGCGGAACATGAACGAAAAAGCCTTCACCGCGTGGTTTCCCGATTGCGTCCCGGAGACCCTGATCACGAGGTCCATGGACGAGATGCGGGCCTTTCTGGCCGAACAAGTGCATGTCGTGATCAAGCCGCTCGGCGGAATGGGCGGCCGCTCGATCTTCGTCATAAGGCAGGGCGACAAGAATGCCAACGTCGTGTTCGAGACGCTGACGGACTACGGACAACAGTTCGCCATGGCGCAGACCTATATCCCCGAGATCTCGCTTGGCGACAAGCGCATTCTGCTTTTTGACGGCGAACCTGTGCCTTACGCGCTCGCGCGCATACCGTCGGACGAAGACAATCGCGGCAACCTGGTCATGGGCGCCGTCGGCAAGGGCCAGCCCTTGTCAGATCGCGATCACGAGATATGCACTCGTGTGGGGCCCGTGCTACGCGACGCCGGCGTCATATTTGCCGGCATCGATGTGATTGGTGATTACCTGACCGAGGTCAACGTCACGAGCCCGACCGGCATGCGCGAGATCGACGAACAGTTCGAACTCAACACCGCCGGCCTGATGTTCGATGCGATCGAGCAGCGCCTGGGCCGCAATGGGTGACACAGGTCTCAGGCCCGGAGCCGCGGCCGGGATACACTGACACGCAGGAGCGCTTCCCGTACGAGCAGTTCCTGAACCGCGACCTGCAGACCGATCGCGCTTCGAGAAGCGCTGTTACAAGAGGTATTTGTCCTAAGCGCTTGTTTTACTGATAAGTATGGATCATCATTCGCGCCAGCACCGTAGCCCCGACATATGGCCGATTTTGCCCTACAAACGGACCCTCTCGACGAGTTGAGACAGCTCGCCGACCCCCAACCGGACCGGTTGCCGGCGATGCTGTTTCTCGCCGCGCTGCTGCACGGCATCCTGATCATTGGCGTTACTTTCAACCCGGCAATGCTGGACGATTTCAGCGACGCCATATCACTCGAAGTCACTATCGTCGCCGATCCGGACCAGGACATCGACCGGCCAGACCGGGCCGAGTACCTTGCCCAGGCCAGCCAGGAGGGCGGCGGCAATACCGCCGAGCAGGTGCGGCCATCGGCTCCGGCGGAGAACGCTTCGCCGATTGACAATCCGGGCGACGAGACCGGTGACAGCTTCCTGGAATCGACCGAACACCAGGTCAGCGCGGACCAGCTTCTCGCGACTGCGGCAGATCAGGAGCAAGCCGTTACCGACGATCCTCGCCTCGAGCCTCAGCCAGAAACTCATACCGCGCTCGCGCTGGAGTCCGGCGCGGAGACGACATTGCCGTTACCGCAGGACGACAAGGCGACCCTGCTGATCCACGACGACGATCCGCGCCAGCTTGTCATCAGTGCGGACACCCGCGAATCCGTTGTTGCCGCATATCTCGACAACTGGAAACGCCGTATCGAATCCGTCGGCGACGAGTATTTCCCGACGCTCGGCAACCTGGACGGGCTGACCGGCAGCCCCACGCTGGAAGTCAGTATCGACGCATCCGGCCAGCTGGCCGAGGTTATCATCCGCAAATCCAGCGGTTCGCGCGTCCTTGACCAGGCCGCGCTCGACATATTGCGGCGCGCCTCGCCGTTCGATCCCTTCCCGGCCGAGATCAGCACCGAGTACGACAGCCTGCGCTTCGCCTACAAGTGGTTGTTCAGCGAAGAGTTTGTTCCGGCAGCCGCGAGCGTCGCCCGGCAATAGGCTGATCGTTGCGGGCGACCGGTTGTACCGGCCGTCACGAGAGCGGATACTGTCCGCATGGAGACCACCGGAACGCTGGCGAATCAGCTGCTGATAGCGATGCCAGGCATGGCAGACCCGAACTTCAGCAGTACGGTGACTCTTATCTGCGAACACAATGACGAGGGCGCGCTGGGCATCGTCATCAACCGCCCCCTCAACCTCAAACTGGGCGGCCTGTTCGAGCAGCTGCAGGTCGAGAGTCCCGACGCCGCGTCGCTGGATCACCCGGTGCTCATGGGCGGGCCCGTCGGCCCGGAGCGGGGTTTCGTGCTGCACGACACCTCGCACAACTACGAAAATTCGCTGGCTGTATCCAGCGAAATCTGCCTGACCCTGTCACGTGACGTCATCGATGCCATGGCGAGCGGCAGGGGGCCCGAGAAATCACTCGTGGCGCTCGGTTACGCGGGTTGGGAAACCGGTCAGCTCGAAGCGGAGATGCTGGCCAACTCCTGGCTCAACGTTTCGGCCACCGCGGAGATCGTATTCGATATGCCGTTCGCGGACCGCTGGGCGGCGGCGGCACAGGCGCTCGGAGTGGACCTGACCCTGTTATCCCCGGAGGCCGGCCACGCCTGAGACCGACTTGCCCGAGACAATTCTGGCATTTGACTACGGCTTGCGGCGCATCGGTGTTGCCGTGGGACAGGATGTTACGGCATCCGCGAGCCCCGTCGGTGTCGTCGCCAACGGCGAAGGCGGTGTCGATCACGACCGGATCCGGGCCATTATTCGCGAATGGCATCCGACGAGGCTCGTCGTCGGCATGCCGACCCACGCCGACGGCTCGCCCGGCGCAATTACCGCAGCAGTCGAGGCATTCATCGGCGAGCTGGCGCAGCACGAACTCCCGATCAGCACGATCGATGAACGCTACTCCTCGCTCGAAGCCGAGCAGGCTCTAAAGAACGCCCGCAGACAGGGATCGCGGGGCCGCATCTCGAAGCAGGACATCGACGCCGCTGCTGCCGTTTTTATCGCGGAACGGTATCTCGCGGGGCGTTAATGTAGAATGCCCGCGCGATGAACGGTGCCAAGCCCGACCAGATTTTCGAGGACGAATCCCGCCTGCAGTTGAACGACGACGGCAACCTGCGACACCTGCTCACGTTGAAGGGCCTCGACCGGTCGCTGCTCGTCGAAATACTGGGGGATGCCGAGAACTACCTCACGCCGACCGGCGGCCTCCCGGCGCGCAGCAACGCGCTCACCGGGCGCACCGTCGCCAACCTGTTTTTCGAACCGAGCACGCGCACGCGCGCATCCTTCGACCTTGCCGGCAAACGCCTCGGCGCCGACGTACTCAACCTCGATGTCAACACGTCGTCCCGGAAGAAGGGCGAGAGCATTCTCGACACGATCTATACGCTAGAGGCCATGCGCTGCGACATCATGGTCGTGCGAGACGCAAGTGCCGGGGTGCCGGCGTATATCGCACGCCACGTCAAAGATCACGTCAGCATCCTCAACGCCGGCGAATCGGACGTCTCGCATCCCACGCAGGGCCTGCTCGACCTGCTGACGATCCGGCGACACAAGGGCAGTTTCGAAAAGCTCGTTGTTGCGATCGTGGGCGATATTCGACATTCGCGCGTTGCGAAATCCACTGGCTGGGGCCTGCACACGCTCGGCGTCGGCGAGTTGCGGTTGATATCGCCGCCGTCGATGGCGCCGGACCCCGACGAGATGCCGTTCGCTCGTATCTGCGACGATCTCGATGACGGCCTGGCCGATGCCGATGTCGTCATGGCATTGCGTATTCAGCGTGAACGCATCAGCGATCTCGAGGGCATCCCCGGCACCGAAGAATATTTTTCAAGCTTTGGCGTCAGCCATGAGCGCATGAAACTCGCCAGGCCGGACGCCATCGTGATGCATCCGGGCCCGATGAATCGCGGCATCGAAATCGAGGGTAGCCTCGCCGATAGCGGCCAGTCGGTGATCACCGAGCAGGTCGCCAATGGCGTCGCCGTTCGCATGGCTGTGCTCGACCGCGTGGCGAAGTCGCTGGAGGGGCATTGATTACCGAGGCGCAAAAACACGCGCAACGTAATCGCGGCACGATCTTCGTCGAACAGGGTGAGGTCCTGGGTCACGAAATCTGGCCGGGAGACCAGTACATCCTGCGTATCCGTGCACCGAAGTGCGCCGCGGCGGCAAGGCCCGGGGCCTTTATCCATATCAGCTGCGATGAGGAACTGCCGATGCGCCGGCCGCTCTCCATCATGCGGGCTACCGACGACTGGATCGAAGTCCTTTACAAGATAGTAGGCGAAGGTCTGCATCTGCTGGCACGCAAGCGATGCGGCGACGCTGTAAGCCTGCTCGGGCCGATCGGCCAGCCGTTCGAACTGCACGAGGACAGGCCCAGGCCGCTGTTGATTGGCGGTGGCGTCGGCATCCCGCCGATGGTCTGCCTGGCGGATGCGATCCGCAACGATGGAAAGGCGTGGAATTCCCTGGCCATCCTCGGTTCCGAAATCCCGTTTCCATTCGAACTGGAGCGTTCGTCACTGCGCGTGGACGGTATCGATGACGCAGTACGGAGCACGATGCCGCTGCTCGAGCACTGGGGTATACCGGCACGCCTGACGAGTCTGCAGGGCTACGAGGGCTGCCATAAGGGCTACGTCACCGACCTCGCGGATCGATGGCTGCAGGGGCTCGGCGACGACGGGCTGGCTCAGGTCGAGATCTTCGCCTGCGGGCCGACACCGATGCTAAAGGCCGTTGCCTCGCTCGCCGCCCGCTACGACCTGCCCTGCCAGGTGTCGCTCGAGGAATTCATGGCCTGCGCCGTTGGAGGCTGCGCCGGCTGCACGGTAAGAATCGATACGCCGGAAGGCCCGGCCATGAAACGGGTCTGCGTCGACGGGCCCGTTTTCGACGCAGCGACCGTCGCCTGGTAATTCGGTCGGGCGCGGCGACGATCGTTATCGTATTCCTCTCGTTGTTGTTATTGTTGCGCCAGGCTTACAGAGCGAGCCGAGCCGTAACCAGGAGAGATGTCCCATGAAACCAGGTCGATTCAAAGTACTCTGGTTGCTGATGCTGACTGCGGGCCTGTCCGGTTGCCCGTCGACGACAGGGCTCAAGCAAACGGCCGATGCTGATGCCGCGCAAACGAGTTCCGGCATATTCGCCTGTGAATCCAGTTACCGGGAACAACGGTTCATGGATGCGGCTGCCGACATGGGCGTCTCCAGCCCGGATGCCGGGGAACTGTATGTGATAAGTGGCGGCGCACGGAGCGACGTCGTTACCGGCTTCGCTCCTGCCCAGGACAGGGGCTCGACCGTCAAACGGGCACTTGCTGCGGTTGCCGGAAAACCGGACCTCAACGCCTTTTACGTGGAAGTCGATATTCAGAATCTTGGCGGACTCAATAATGAACTTGGTCACAGCAAAGCCGATTCCGTTTTCGCCAGAATGACCGCCATCGCGGAGCGTCATATCCAGGGTCTCGAATCCGACTCGTGCAGTTTTCGACATGGCGGCGATGAATTCAGCTTTGTCGTTATAGGCCCGGGCGCCACCAAGGCCGAGATCGAAGCCGCCCTGGCGCAGGCCGATACGGAAATAAGGGAATATATTGCCGATCAGGGCCTGTCCGAAATACCGCACCCCAAGCATCCCGGCGACCGATCAAAACAGGGTGCCGGTATCATCTTCGCCGTCAGCCGGATCGGCGGCCAGGAAACCGTTGAAGAGGTCTACGGTGCGGCCGACAAGATCGTCGAGGCCAGGAAGTCGCAATAGACGAGCCGCCCGGCTCTATGCGCCGAAGTTGACCTTCGCCTCGAGGTCCGCGCGTGAGTCGGCGTGCGACATTGCTTCTTCGAGCGTAATGGTACCCGCCTTGTAGAGGTCGAGTAGCGCGGCGTCGAAGTTGCGCATACCGGCCTCGGAAGAGTCCTTGTGCGCTTCCTTCACGGCGAAAATATCGCCCTTCAGGATCAGGTCCTTGATGTGCGGCGTGTTCAACAGCAGCTCCACGGCGGCCACGCGCTTGCCGTTACGTGAGCGCACCAGGCGCTGCGACAGGATCGCACGAAGATAATGGGCCAGGTCCATGAAGACCTGCGAATGCTGGTCCTGCGGAAACAGGTTGATGATGCGGTCCAGCGTCTCGGCCGAGTTATTGGAATGCACGGTCGCGAGCACGAGATGTCCCGTGCCCGCCATGTCGAGCGCTGACTGCATGGACTCACGGTCGCGGATCTCGCCGATCTGGATAACGTCGGGTGCGGCACGAACCGCGCTCTTCAGGGCGCGGCCATACGACTTCGTGTCGAGGCCGACTTCGCGCTGGTTGACGATCGACTGCTTGTTAGGGTGCAGGAACTCTATCGGATCCTCGATGGTGATGATGTGCGAAGAGGTCTTCTCGTTGCGGTAATCGATCATCGCAGCGAGCGTTGTCGACTTGCCCGCGCCGGTTGCGCCGACCATGAGTATCAGCCCGCGGCGCAGCATGGTGAGCTCCTTGAGCTGTTCCGGCATGCCGAGTTCGTCGAGGTTCGGCAGCTCGCTGGTAATGTAGCGCAAAACCATCGAGATGCTGCCGCGCTGGTGAAACACGTTGACGCGGAAGCGACCGAGCCCGGGCTCCGATATCGCGAAGTCGATCTCGAGTTCTTTATAGAATTGTTCGAGCTGATCGTCGTCCATGAGCTCGATAGCCGCCTGCTTGACCATCTTCGGCGTCATCTCGAGCTTGTTGACGGGCATGATCTTGCCTTCGATCTTGATCTTCGCCGGCGAAAACGGCGCGAAGAAAAGATCGGACGCGTTCTTTTCGACCATCAGCTTGAAGAGCGGCTTGACGTTCATATAGGTGTTTGCCTGCGTATGTGGCTCAGAAAGTCCGGGCCGTATCTTCTTCCATGATTCTCAGGCTCTCGGACTGCTGATCTGCCATCGTCGAATCCCGTTTGCTCTCCAGCTTGATCTTGAGGCGCAGCTCGTTCTTCGAGTCCGCATTACGCATGGCCTCCTCGTAGGAGATCGTGCCTTCCTCGTAGAGGTAGAAGAGCGCCTGGTCGAATGTCTGCATACCGAGACGAGTCGACTTCGCCATGATGTCCTTGATCTGGCCGACGTCGCCTTTGAAGATGAGATCCGCGATCAACGGCGTATTCAGCAAGATCTCCATCGCGGCAATGCGCCCGATGCCACCCTCGCGTGGAATCAGCCGCTGCGAAATGAAACCCCGCGTATTCAGTGAAAGATCCATGAGTAGCTGCTGCCGGCGCTCCTCCGGGAAGAAGTTGATGATACGGTCCAATGCCTGGTTGGCGCTGTTGGCGTGCAGCGTCGCCAGGCATAGGTGGCCCGTTTCCGCGAACTGGATTGCGTACTGCATCGTCTCGCGGTCGCGGATCTCACCGATCAGTATCACGTCCGGTGCCTGCCGCAGCGTGTTCTTGAGCGCATTGTGCCAGCTCTCGGTGTCGATCCCGACTTCACGCTGCGTGATTACACAGCCCTTGTGTGGATGGACGTACTCGACCGGGTCCTCGATGGACACAATGTGGCCCCGGGAGTTCTCGTTACGGTGGCCGATCATGGCGGCGAGCGTGGTCGATTTACCCGAGCCGGTGCCGCCGACGACGATCACGATGCCGCGCTTGTTCATGACGACATCCTTGAGGATCGGCGGCAGCTCGAGATCCTCGAGGGTCGGAATCTCGGTGGTAATGGTTCGCAGCACGGCCCCGATGTAACCCTGCTGAATAAATGCGCTGACGCGGAAGCGGCCGATGCCCTGCGGCGCAATGGCAAAATTGCATTCCTTGGTGGAATCGAATTCCTTGATCTGCTTGTCGTTCATGATGGAGCGCACCATCATGGCCGACTGGTCGGCAGAAAGCGGCGTGTCGGTCGCTTTATGAATCGTACCGTCGACCTTGATCGCCGGCGGGAATCCGCGGGTTATGAACAGGTCCGAGCCGTTTCGCTCGACCATCTTGCGCAGCAGGTTTTGTGTCAGGCGTACTGCTTGCTCGCGTTCCATGTGTCAGTCTCCTCTCCAGGCTGGTCGCCGGACCCCCTAGAAGTTCTCCTTGTTGACCGCGCGGAATCGCGCCTCTTCCTTATTAATCAGGCCCTTCGTCAACAGCTCTGCCAGATTCTGGTCCAGAGTCTGCATACCGGAGCCCTGGCCGGTCTGGATGGCCGAGTACATCTGCGCAATCTTGCCCTCGCGAATGAGGTTACGGATCGCAGGTGTGCCGATCATGATCTCGTGCGCGGCAATGCGTCCGCCACCGACTTTCTTGAGCAGCGTCTGCGAGACGACGGCGCGCAATGATTCTGACAGCATCGCACGGACCATTTCCTTCTCCGCTGCGGGAAACACGTCCACGACGCGGTCGATGGTCTTGGCGGCCGAACTCGTGTGCAGCGTACCAAAGACGAGATGTCCTGTTTCCGCCGCTGTCAGCGCCAGGCGAATGGTCTCGAGGTCGCGTAGCTCGCCGACCAGAATCACGTCGGGGTCCTCGCGCAGCGCCGACCGCAGCGCTTCGTTGAATCCCAGCGTATCGCGATGTACTTCGCGCTGATTGATCAGGGATTTCTTCGACTCGTGAACGAACTCGATCGGATCCTCGATCGTGAGGATGTGGTCGGGCTTGTTCTCGTTAATGTAGTCGACCATCGCCGCAAGGGTGGTACTTTTACCCGAGCCCGTCGGTCCCGTTACCAGCACGATTCCCCTGGGATGCATCGAAACGTCCTTGAAGATCCCCGGCGCACCGAGGTCGTCCAGCGTCAGGATCTCGGACGGGATGATACGAAACACCGCAGCCGAGCCGCGGTTCTGGTTGTAGGCGTTGACCCGGAAGCGCGCAAGCTTGGGAATCTCGAACGAGAAATCCGTCTCCAGGAATTCCTCGTAGTCCTTGCGCTGCTTGTCATTCATGATGTCGTACACCATGCTATTGACGTCCTTGTGGGTCAGCGCCGGCATGTTGATGCGCTTGATGTCACCATCAACGCGAATCATCGGCGGCACGCCACCGGAGAGGTGCAGGTCTGACGCGTTGTTCTTTACCGTGAACGACAAAAGTTGGGCAACGTCGACGGCCATGTTTCTCCCTCGTTGTGGACTGCCGGACTTACCATAACCCGGCAAATATTGAGCCTAGTATAGCGAAGCACCCGGACCAAAACGTGATTAGAGTCACGGAAAACTTGCGAAAAATCCGCGATTTGCTGGCCGAAACGGCGGTGGAAGCCGGGCGTCGGCCCGAGGACGTCCACCTGCTCGCGGTCAGCAAGAAACAGCCCATCGAGAAGATCGTCGAAGCGGCTGCTGCCGGACAACGTGATTTTGGCGAAAACATCGTGCAGGAAGGCATCGATAAGGTCACAAAACTGGCAGAAAAAGGGCTTTGCTGGCATTTCGTCGGGCACCTCCAGTCGAACAAGACGCGACCCGTCGCCGAACACTTCGACTGGGTGCATTCCGTCGACAAGCTCAAGACCGCGAAAAGATTGTCGGAGCAACGTCCGGAATCGCTTGGCGACCTGAACGTGTGCATCCAGATCAACATCGACGAGGAAGCATCCAAGTCGGGCGTGCCGCCATCAGAGGTGGCTGATCTGGCTCGGGCCGTCGCCGGTTTACCCCGGTTGAGACTGCGCGGCCTCATGTGCCTGCCCGCCTTCCGCGAAGCCTTCGACGACCAGCGGTTACCGTTCGCGCTCACGCGCGAGCTGGCCGAATCGCTTGCGCGAGATGGCATCGTCATGGACACGCTGTCGATGGGTATGAGCGATGACTTTCGCGCGGCGATAATGGAAGGTGCAACTATCGTCAGGATCGGCACGGCCGTATTCGGTCCGCGAGACGCCTGATCCACTTCGAACGGGAGCAAGCATGAGTAACGATTTCATAGGGTTCATCGGCGGCGGCAACATGACGCGGGCGATCGCTGCGGGCCTTATCGAGGGCAAGTACCCGGCGGATGACCTGCTCATCGCGGAACCCGCGATCGAACAGCGGGCGGCGCTTGCCAGGGACCTGCCCGGCGTGATCATCGAGGAATCGAATAATGACGTCGTGCGGCGTGCTGGCACCGTCGTACTCGCTGTCAAACCACAGGTCATGCGCCGGGTCTGCGAGGGTATCTCCGGGACGGTTCAAAAGTCCCGGCCGTTGATCGTCTCCGTCGCGGCCGGCATCCGTTCCGTCGATATAGACAGCTGGCTCGGGGACGGCCTTGCCGTCGTCCGTGTGATGCCCAACCAGCCCGCACTGCTCAGGCTCGGCGCAAGCGGACTGTACGCGAATGAGCGCACCACCGAGGAACAGAAGAAACGCGCCACCGGCATCATGTCTGCGGTCGGTCATGTCGTATCGGTTGACAGCGACTCCGACATCGACTCGGTGACGGCAATCTCGGGCACCGGCCCCGCGTACTTCTACCTGCTCATCGACATGATGATCAAATCGGCCCAGGAATTCGGTCTCGATCCGCAGGCGGCGCGGATACTGACGATCGAGACCGCCAAGGGCGCGGCAGCGATCGCGGATGCAGAAGATGAAACGATGCAGTCGCTGATCGAGCGTGTGCGATCGCCCGGCGGAACGACCACGGCCGCGTTCGAGAGTCTCGAGGTCGACCACGTTCGTGATATCTTTGCGCGGGCATTCGAGGCGGCGCGAGACCGCGCCGTCGCACTGGCGGATGAGGCCAACAAGGACTGAAGTATGGCGGGTGGGGCTTTAGACGCGATTGTATTCATCGTTGACGCGCTGGCGCGGCTGTATCTGCTGGTCTTGCTGCTGCGCCTGTTCCTGCCGCTGGCCCGTGCGGATTTTCATAACCCGCTTGCGCAGGCGATACTAAAGCTGACTTCACCGCTCGTCGTGCCGGTAAGGCGTATCCTGCCGCCCGTCGGGCGTGTCGATACTGCGACCGTGGTCGTAGCCTTCGGCGTGCAGTACCTCGCCGTGTTCATCATCGCGCTCGTCGAGGGCATACGACCGACGATCCTGTCGTTACTGGTCGCGTCCGCGGTCAGCCTGGTGTTGCTGATCTTCAACCTGTTCTTCTGGCTGATCATCATCCGCATCATCATCAGCTGGGTCAGTTCAGGGGGTTACAACCCTGCGGTGGCGATGGTCTACGCCCTCACCGAGCCTTTACTGCGCCCGTTTCGGCGCATCATTCCACCGATTGGCGGTTTCGACATTTCGGCAATCTTCGCGCTGATTGCCCTCGGCGCCCTTGTCAGGCTTTTCATGGGACTCCTGTAACGGGACCTACGATGCCGGCCGGTGTATCCTGTGTGCGAAGGGTTGGCGACAATCTCGCCGTGTCCGTCCGCGTCCAGCCTCGCGCGAGCCGTAACGTGGTAATGGGTGTTCGTGACGGCCGGCTCCTGGTGCGTACGACGGCGGCACCTTCCGACGGCAAAGCGAACAAGGCGGTCGTCAAATTGCTGGCTGGCTTTCTCGACATCGCGCCGTCGCGCATACGTGTCGTTCGCGGTCAGACGCAGCGTAATAAATTGGTACGCATATCCGGTCCTGTTGTACTACCGCCGGCCATCTTTCACGACGGTGCGGCAAATGGTTTATAGTCACGCACTGATCAGGAGACGGATATCATGCTGAACAGGAAGACTCTGATTGCCTTGTCACTATCCGGCTTTATTGCCGCGTGTGGGGGCGGCGGTGAAAGTCCGGAGGTACCGACTGCCGAGCCCGCTGGCGAATCCATGAAGGATATCGGCGAGCATGTCGTTCACTTCAGCGCCCAGTCAACCGATGCACTGCCTCCCGAGGTTGCCCGCGCTTACAACATCGTGCGCAGCAAGAATCGTGCAATGCTCACCGTATCCGTCTTGCGCGAGTCAGATAACGGTTCGGTACCGGCAGTTGTTGCCGTGAAAACGGTCAACCTGACGGGTCAACTCAAGAATGTCGCAATGCGCGAAATCGAAGAGCAGAATGCCGTTTACTATATCGGCGAGACTCCTGTAGCCAATCGGGAAACGCTGATCTTCGACATAAGCGTAACGCCGGAAGGCGCTAGCGGTCCTTCCGAGTTACGCTTCAAACGCGAGTTCTTTACCGACTAGTCACCGGTGCTTCTGCCTCGTTAACGGCGCTTTTCCCCGCAGAATTATGCCTGTGACAGTTGTTTCCTCCCCGTGATTCAGCTATGGTCGCGCTGCTTTTATTGCGGGCACCGCCCGTTTTTTTTGTTTCAGGGAGTTAGTTTTTCATGGCAGCAAATACGAAGAAGCCACCTACCAAGTCGGAAATCTACGCGAAGATCGTCGAAGACACGGGGCTTACCCGGAAGGACATCGCGGCGGTGTTCGATTCGCTAAACGCACAGATCAAGAAGAACCTTGGCGGTCGTGGCGCCCCCGGGTTGTTCACCGTACCGGGCCTGCTGAAAATGCGCGTCGTGAAGAAGCCGGCCAGGAAGGCGCGTAAAGGCGTCAATCCTTTCACGGGCGAGGAAATGATGTTCAAAGCCAAGCCGGCCACCAAGGTCGTCAAGGTTACGGCGCTCAAGGGCCTGAAAGATATGGTCTGAGCGTTTGCAGACGCTTTGATTTCAGGAAAAAGCCGGGCTTGTCCCGGCTTTTTTTATCGCGCCAAAGCGTGCGGGACAGACTCGCGAGCCGAGACAGCCAGACAGCAGCTCGCGCTTCGGGAAGCGCTCCTACGACGCCGTATTGCAGGTGACGAATTTCATAACGGCTTCGCGCAGTTCCACGAGCCGGCCATGAAAGAAATGTTCTGCGCCGGTCATGACGAGCAACTCCGGTCCGGGTGCGAGGCCGTTCACCCATTCAATGGTCTCATCGACATCCACGAGTTCGTCCTCGTCGCCCTGTATCACCAGGAACGGGCAAGTGGGACGCGTAGCGAGGTCGCGCGCGAATCGGTAAATGGCCGGCGCAACGGCGACGAGGCCGTCCGCCCGGGCCGGTTCCGCCGCCCGAACCGCAATCGCCGCACCGAAGGAAAATCCGGCGATCCACAGGGGACCACCGGGTCCGTTGGAGCGCAACCAGTCGACCGCCGCCACCGCATCATCCAGTTCTCCGATGCCTTCGTCGTAAGCCCCCTCGCTGCTTTCGGTGCCACGGAAGTTGAAGCGGAGTGCGCTGAATCCCAGCCGCACGAATGAGCGCGCCAGCGTATGGGCGACCTTGTTATGCATGGTTCCGCCATGCTGCGGGTGCGGATGACAGACGACGGCACAGCCTTTCGCCGGGCCGTCTCGTGGCTCATCGAGTATCGTTTCGAGACGGCCGGCCGGACCTTCGATGAACATTCTTTCGCTGACAGGTGCTGTCGACATAAGGTCCGCCTGATGCTCCGCTAGTTCGCAAAGGTACCGCCTGTTTGCCGCCAGGCAAGCCGCATTGCGACTGCCGGCGTGCTTTGTTGCTGGCTTGGGAGGTCGTTATTACTGTAAAATTATGAGCTTATGGTGCATCTTCGCAACCCGCAGCGTATCGCCTGCGGCGCCAGCAGGACGAGCAATGAACAAGTACATTGACCTCGAGTCGCGCTATTGTGCGCATAACTACCACCCCCTCCCGGTCGTACTGACCCATGGCGAGGGCGTGTTCGTATGGGACGATTCCGGCAAGAAGTATCTCGATATGATGAGTGCGTACTCGGCCGTGAGTCACGGTCACGCGAATCCGCGTCTCGTCCAGCTGGTACGCGACCAGGTCGGCACGCTCAGTATCGTCTCGCGGGCGTTCTACACCGACAAGCTGGGCCCGTTCCTCGCCCGCGCCTGCGAGCTCACCGGACAGGACATGGGGCTGCCGATGAACACCGGCGCGGAAGCCGTGGAGACCGCTATCAAGGCCGCCCGCAAGTGGGCCTATACGGTCAAGGGTGTCGCCGACGACAAGGCCGAGATCATCGCCTGCAGCGGCAATTTCCACGGGCGCACGACGACCATCATCGCGATGTCGGACGAGCCTCAGTACAAGGCCGGCTTCGGACCGTTTCCAGCCGGTTTTCACGTTGTCGAATACGGCAGCATCGATGCGCTCGAAGCAGCGATCAACGAGAATACTGCGGCTTTTCTGGTCGAACCCATCCAGGGTGAGGGCGGCATCGTCGTGCCGCCGGAAGGCTATCTGCAGGCAGCAGCCGCGCTGTGCCGCAAACATGATGTACTGCTTATTGCCGACGAAATTCAGACCGGCCTGGGCCGGACCGGCAGGATGCTCGCCTGCGAACACGAGGGTGTAAAACCTGACGGACTGATACTGGGCAAGGCTCTCGGGGGCGGCATATTCCCCGTTTCGATGTTCCTGGCGCGCAAGGGCGTAATGGACGTTTTCGGTCCCGGTGATCACGGCAGCACCTTCGGCGGCAACCCGCTGGGAGCGGCCATCGGCCTGGAAGCCCTGAACATACTGGTCGAAGATGCCCTGCCGCAGCGCAGCGCAGAACTCGGCGACTACCTGATCGCGGAACTGCGCAAGATCGACAGCCCGCTGATCCGCGAGGTCCGTGGCCGGGGACTGTTTGTCGGCATGGAAATCGAACGCTCGCTCGGCACCGCCAGGGCCGTATGCGAAGCACTCATGGATCGCGGACTGTTAAGTAAGGAGACCCATGAAACGGTCGTTCGACTGGCGCCGCCGCTCGTGATCGAGAAGCAGGAAATCGACTGGGCCCTGCAGCAGATTCGCGAAGTACTCGCCGAAATGGACCGCGTGCGACTGGCTTCCTAGGGAAAACATACGGACTGAGTCATGCCCGAGATTACTACCGCATTCATCGTATTCATTGCAGGATCCGTTGCGATCGGGGCGGTGATCGGCTGGGTCACCCGGGGCAACCGTTGCTCGCAGGAGAAGATAGCCGTCAACGAAGGCTGGCAGCGACAGCTCGAAGCACAACGCACCGAGCACGAACGACTTCTAGAGCAAAACAAGACGCTGATGGAGCAGATAAGCCAGCTGCAGGCCTCGGGCAAAGACGCGACCAACCGGGCGCGCGAACTCTCCGACGCGCTCAAGGAGGCGTTCGAGCGCCGCGACCAGCTGCAGCGCGAACTGAAAGAAGTCCGCTCGAGCCTCGAGCGGGCAGTCCGGCAGCGCGAGCAGTTGCAGTCGGAAGTCAAATCGAACGAGGAGCTTGGCGATTCGACACGGGCTGCGCTGGAGGAAAAGGACGAAAAGATCTTCCGCCTGAGCCGGGAACTCGAGAACTGGCAGAATCGGCTGCCCCCGCTGATCGAACGCTATCGGGAGCGCGACGGCGAAGCCAGGCAGCTCGAGGACGAGCTTGCCTCGGCGCGCAACCGCATCGACGAATTCGAGCGCATTGCCGACACGGGAGAAACGCGCATCGAGCCTGTAGACCAGGATGCCCTGGGCGATGAGCTGGACGCCTCCAACGACCCCACGAGCGTAACGTACACCGGTATCGAAGAAGCCATCGACGAACCCGAAACCGCCGCGGAGTTGGCTGCAGCACAGGAGGATGACACAGCAGACTACGGCGAGGACGTTGCCGAGGACGCCGACGACCAAGCGCACGGCGAACTTGACGATGAACCGGAAGATGAACCGGAAGATGAACCGGAAGATGAACCGGAATCATTGGCCACGACCGCAGACATCACGGAATTGCACGACCGGGAACCCGGCGGCGTCCGCGATAACCTGCGCCTGATCAAGGGCATCGGCCCAGCGATCGAAAAAACGCTCAACGAGCTCGGCATCTTCCGTTATCACCAGATCGCGGAGATGACCGAATACGATATCGACCGCGTCGCGCAGCGCCTGAAAGGATTCAGCACCCGGATCTATCGGGAAGACTGGATCGGTCAGGCCCGGGAGCTGCAGCTCAAAAAATCCGGGACCTGACAGCGCCTATTCGTCGTTCGGGCCCTGCAGGCCCAGCAGTTCCACTTCAAACAAGAGCGTTGCGCCGGGGGGGATGGCTGAACCCGCACCGCGACTGCCGTAGCCGAGCTCGGGCGCAACCTTGAGTTCGCGCTTCTCACCGATGAGCATGCCGACGACGCCTTCGTCCCAGCCCCTGATGACCCGGCCTGCGCCGAGGGGGAACTGGAATTGCTGCCCACGATCGACCGAGCTGTCGAATTTCTTGCCGCGGCCGTCGGCGGCATTCTCATCGTAGAGCCATCCCGTGTAATGCACCGATGCGAGGTCACCGGCGACCGCCGCCCGGCCGTAGCCGTTGTTCAACCTTCTCATCGTGAGTCCCGGAGTGATCTCGATTTCTTCCGCGCTGCTCGTGTCGGCCATGGTGTCGGCTGCCTCGTCGGACTTGCCGGAAGCTCCGTCAGGCGCACAACCCGCTACGGTCACCGCTGCCAGAAACGTGAGGAGAAGTATGCGTGATGTCATTGTGAGTCGCCTTTGTCGTCAGAATTGTCAGGGGCGCCGGACGAACCGGCCGCGAAATCGAGCGATGCTGAATTGATGCAGTAGCGCTGCCCCGTGGGCTCCGGACCGTCTTCGAATACGTGCCCGAGGTGTGCGCCACAACGGCTGCAAAGGACCTCCCGCCGGACCATGCCGTGGCTCGTATCGACATGCGTCCTCACCGCGTCACCGGCCAACGGCACCCAGAAGCTCGGCCAGCCCGAGCCCGAATCATACTTGTGCGCCGAACTGAAAAGCTCGGCGTCGCAGCACACGCAGCGATACATACCGTCGGCCTTGTGCTCGACATAGGCGCCCGTAAAGGCGCGTTCGGTTCCCTTTTGCTGCGTCACCCGGTATTGCTCGTCGCTGAGCCGGGCCCGCAGTTCCTCGTCGCTGGGCAGTTCGCTGGTCATCGGAGATCCTTTTACTTGGCGGCCGGCGCGGAATCAAGCTCGAGTAGCAGCCGGTTCATACGTGCAACGTATTCGGCAGGATTTTCAATCTGACTACCTTCCGCAAGCAGTGCGTGATCGAGCAAGACGTTCGACAAGGCACTGAATCGCTCGTCGTCGGCCTCTGCTGACAGGCGCTCGACCAGCGGATGCTCGACGTTGACTTCGAGTATCGGCCTGGCTTCGGGCAAGCTCTGCCCGCTCGCCTCGAGCATGCGCTTCAGGCTCGGGTTCAGATCGCCTTCGCCGGCCACGACGCAGGCAGGTGAATCGACGAGGCGGCGGCTGACATTGACCCCTTCCACGCGATCCTTGAGAACCCGCTTGATCTTCTTGAGGAGTGGCTTGTGCTGTTCGTTGGCGACATCCTGCGTCATGGCGCCGTCACCTTCCGGAAGGCTCAGGCCCTCACGGGCCACGTCCGCAAGTTCCTTGCCATCGTAGTCGCGCAGGGCATCGACGAGCCACGGATCGATGCGGTCCGTCAGTAACAGTACCTCGATATCCTTCTTGCGCAGTCGCTCCAGGTGCGGGCTCGCAATCGCCGTGGAATGGTTGTCGGCCAGCAGGTAGTAGATCCGGTCCTGACTCTCCTGCATTCTCGACACGTAATCATCGAGCGACTGGTCCTGGTCGGCCCCTTTTCCGTGCGTGGTTGCAAAGCGCAGCAACTGCGACAGTTTCTCCTTGTTGGCCGGGTCTTCGATCAGACCCTCCTTCATCACCGGACCGAACTGCCGCCAGAAATTGCGGTAGTCGTCTCCCTCATCGGCGGCCATTTTCGCAAGCATGTCCAGCACGCGCCGCGTCATTGCCCCGCGCATCGCCTGCAGGTCGGGATTCTGTTGCAGCAGTTCGCGCGACACGTTGAGCGGCAAGTCCGAGGAGTCGACGACGCCCTTGACGAAACGCAGGTAGAGCGGCAGGAACTGCTCGGCATCGTCCATGATGAAGACACGCTGCACGTACAACTTCAGACCGCGCGGTGCCTCGCGATTCCAGAGATCGAAAGGCGCATTCGCCGGTATGTAGAGCAGGCTGGTATATTCCCGCTTGCCCTCGACCTGGTTGTGGCTCCAGCGCAGCGGATCTGCGAAGTCGTGCGACAGGTGTTTGTAGAATTCCCGGTATTCCTCGTCCGAAATATCCGAACGGGGGCGGGCCCACAATGCGGTTGCCAAGTTGACGACCTTTTCCTCGTCGTCCTCTCCGGCTCCCGCGAGGGTTACCGGAAAAGCTATGTGGTCCGAGTACTTGTGAATGAGGTTTTCGAGCCGCATGGACTCGGCGAATTCCGTCTCGCTGTCCTTGAGGTGCAATGTGACGCACGTGCCGCGGCTCTCGACCTCGGCCGCCTCCACCGTGAACTCGCCCTGCCCGTCGGACTCCCAGCGCACACCCTCGCCCGCATCCAGGCCTGCGCGCCGGGCTTCCACTACGACACGATCGGCAACGATAAATGCCGAATAAAAGCCGACGCCGAACTGGCCAATAAGCCGGGCATCCTCTTTTTCGTCACCGGTCATGCGGCTGAGGAATTCCGCGGTGCCGGAACGTGCAATGGTGCCGAGATTCTCGACCAGTTCTTCGCGGGACATGCCGATACCGTTATCGGACACGCTGATGGTGCGGGCGTCCTTGTCGTACGCAACGCGGATTCCGAGCTCGGTATCGCCGCCGAGCAGGTCCGGCGCGGCGAGCGCCTCGAATCGCAGTTTGTCTGCAGCGTCCGAGGCATTCGAGATCAGTTCGCGAAGGAATATTTCCTTGTTGCTGTACAGGGAATGGATCATCAGCTTCAGAAGCTGACGTACCTCGGCCTGGAAACCGAGCGTCTCCCGGGTGTTGTCGGTGCTCAATCTTGTCTCCCCGATGTAATACCTGACCGGCCGCCGGGCGGCGGGCCTGAGGTTCAGACGATTGGGGTTTACAGCCTCATTTCAAGGCTTCATGGGCGCTGCGTTCAGGCGGCCGCGCGACGACCGCGGGACGCAAATCCGGGCTGGGTGACGACCCGGTAGAGCAGGAATACGAACAGCAGGATCGCCACGGCCAGGCCGAGTGGCGGTTCTCTCAAGGCGGCAAGCACCCCGCATGCACTAACAAAAAGGAGTGCGAGCAGTCTTGCGACGTTCCAGGCTTTGCGCCGCACGCGCTCGACGAGAAGGCCCGCGGCACCGTACAGGTCGTCGAGGTCGTCAAGCCATTGCAGAATTCGTTCCAATGAAATATCTCTGCCTGCCGTCACCGCACGATGGTCAGCAGCGGTCTGCCGCTGTTACCTTCGTCCGCCCCGAGATCGGCTTCGACGATAGCTGCCTGGCTGGTTTCCTTCGCGTGGGCGATCGCTCTGTGGAACATCTCCCAGCGTTGCCGCGACGACTCGTTCTTGAGGGCAACGAGCGGCACTTCGTTTTCTTTGTGCTTCCTTGACATACTGTCTTCGCAATTCCGTTGGCAACGAACAGTGTTGGCACAACTATAGGGGCGCGATTCGACTGCCTCCGTGAGGCAGATCACAGCTTTTTTTGAAAGTTTTGCGGGACGCCGTGCGATGCTCGAAAACAAGACGCAGTACCGGTTTGGCCGGTGTTCGACGTCACATTAACGTCCCCCCCAAGCGGTGCCGGCTGCGCCAACAAAAAACGCCGACAGGGTGTCGGCGTTTCGTTATTCAATGTCGTAGCGATAGAGGAATCAGCCTTCGTCCTCGTCGTCCGTCCAGTTTCGCTTCACCTGCTCGCTCCAGCTGCGATAGCCTTTCCAGGTATATAACGACGGATCGATCCCAACCCGGCGGCCGCGCGGTGCCGGTGCCTTGGTGATCCAGCGCCGGTACTGTTGCCAGCCATCGGCGTCGTTTGCCGCCGGCTCGGACGGGGTTACCGTCGTTTCTACTTCGTCGGCTTTCGGCTTCGCATCCGTTGCGTAGTCGTCCACCCATCTCATGTGTTTGCTGTCAGGCATCGGCTTGCTCGGGCAGTCCTTTCACGAAATCCTATGTTTAATGAGCCCGGAATCACAGGAACTGCATCACAGTGCAGGATTGACTTTTTCACATAATTTTCAGCTGCTTGCGTCCGTTTTTTACTTAATCATCGGGTCGGATCGGCAACTTCAGGTCAGGACGCGATAACAGGGACTGTAGCTGCCGGCAGCAATCTTCATGCGCTTCTGGTCCACAAAGGAAGCCAGCAGATCGTCCAGCAGCGCCATGATTCTCGCCGAGCCGTTGATTTCGAACGGCCCGTGTTTCTCGATTGCTGCGGCGGTGTCTTCGCGTACGTTGCCGGAAACGATGCCGGAAAATGCGCGCCGCAGGTTGGCCGCAAGCTCGTGCGGTTTCGAGCCCTCGTTGATGTCGAGCGCGGTCATGGACTCGCGAGTCGCGGTGAACGGCTCCTGGAAATTGCGGTCGATCACGAGCCTCCAGTTGAAGTAATAGGCGTCGCCGTGTTTCTTGCGGAACTCGTGGACCGCCTCGAGCCCCCGCGCCATTTCCCTCGCGACCCCGGCCGGATCGTCGATGATGATGGAATAGCGCCTCCGGGCTTCCTCGCCCAGCGTCTGGCCGACGAACGCGTCGATCTGCCGGAAATACGGTTCCGCCGACGCAGGGCCGGTCATTACCATCGGCAGCGGCTGGGACGCATTGTCCGGATGCAACAGGACTCCCAGCAGGTAAAGAATCTCCTCCGCCGTCCCCACGCCGCCGGGGAATACGACGATACCGTGGCCCACGCGCACGAAGGCCTCGAGGCGTTTTTCCATGTCCGGCATGATGACAAGCGAATTGACGATGGGGTTCGGCGCCTCGGCGGCGATGATGCCGGGCTCCGTGATACCGATGTAGCGGCCGTCTCGAATACGCTGCTTGGCATGACCGATGGTCGCGCCCTTCATCGGGCCCTTCATCGCACCCGGCCCGCAGCCCGTGCACACATTCATGCCGCGCAGGCCGAGTTCGTAGCCGACGAGCTTGGTGTAGTCGTATTCCGCGCGACTGATTGCGTGCCCGCCCCAGCATACGACGATGTTCGCCGACGCCGGTGTCAGCAAGAGTCTCGCGTTTCGAACGATGTGGAAGACCGCGTTGGTCGTCCCGCCGCTGGTGGCAAGATCGAAGCGCGCGTCTTCGACGATCTCGTTGCGCGTGAAGACGATGTCGCGTAGCACGGCGAACAGCAGCTCGCGAGTACCGCGAATCATCTTGCCATCGACAAACGCGTCGGGCGGGGCGCCGGTCAGCGACACTTTTACGCCCCGGTCCTGCTGGATGAAACCGACCTCGAAATCCCTGTAGCGATCGAGTACCGCGCGAGTGTCGTCCATCTGGCTGCCTGAATTCAGGACCGCGAGCATGCAGCGCCGCAACAGCGGATAGAGGCCTCCCTCACCGCTTCCCCGCAGCTGGTCGACTTCGAACTGCGACAGAACTTCGAGGCTGCCTTCCGGCCAAACCTCGGCGTCAACCGTACGGGTTTCGGTCATGCGATTTCCGCCTTGTTGCAGGCCTCAGGGGCGTATTTCGATCGGCGTGTTTTCGGAAGTCATCAGCCAGATATCGATCATGTCCGAGTTCGACACGGCGATACAGCCGTTGGTCCAGTCCTGGGTCCGATAATACGCCTCTGATCGCGTCGGATCGTTGGGCTGGCCGTGGATCATGATTGCGCCGCCGGGATCCACGCCTTTCTTTCGAGCCTCCGCCCGGTCGCGCCGATTCGGATAGGACACGTGGATGGCAAGGAAATATTCGCTGTCGGGATTCTTCGCGTCGAGGAGATAGTTGCCTTCGGGTGTCTTGAAGTCGCCCTCCCGCTCCTTGTCGCCGACAGGGCGGATGCCGAGCGCGATGTCGAAGCTGCGGATCGCCACACCTCCCTTCAGCAGATGCAGTTTGCGGTTGGCCTTCTCGACCACGACCTTATCCGCAATCGGAAAGTCGGTCGCCAGGGCCATGCCCTGAAGGCCCGGCACAGCGCTCGCCACCAGCAAAAGGGCACTCAATGCGCTCAGTATTTGCAGCCGTCCCGGCATACGTGAATCTCTCAACAGGTCCGTGGCCAAGATTAACAAAACTATCTGTCCCGAAAAAAGAGCCGCGTCACATCAGACGTTCCTGCCCACGATCCAGCCGATAATGAACCCGATGCCGCCCGCGACCAGCGTGTAGGCCGGCAGGAAGCGGAATACCCGCGCCGGCTGTTCCGCATCGTCGAACATGCCGTTGAGGTTTACAGAGTACGCATAGTGCAAATAGACGGACAGCCCGAATGCCGGAATTGCAAAACCGATCAGTCCCAGCGGCCAGCGCCAGCCCCTGCCCGTCCAGTTACCTCTGCCACGCCACACCGTGACCGTAGCAAATAACAGCAGCAGCGCAGGCGGCAACAGGTTGCGCAGCACGTAAGGCCCGCCCTCTTGCACGTCATTGAACCACGCCGCGGCAGCAACCGTGAGCAGCACCAGGGGCAGTACCCTGGTCGCGGTCAGTCGCACCCGATCGTTCATCAGGGTTGCTCGGTCGCCATGAGTACCGGGAATCGGACCTTAATGCCGGGCGTTATCCGGTGCAGATCCAGCCCCGGGTTGTACTGTCGGAACAGCCAGATCGGCACGTCGTATTCGCGCAGCGACAGGATCCACACCGATTCGCCACTGCGGATCGTGTGTTCCCGGACACCCGTGATGATGTGCTTGCGGAAGAAGCTGTCCTGCTGGCTACGATGATAGGCAACGCGCAGATTCTCGAACGTTGCAACGTCGACATCCCCGAATTCCAGCTTGATCCGCTGGCCGACCTCGACCGGCGTGCGGAACGCGAAGCCGTTTACGTCCCGCAGGCGCTGCGTTCGCAGGCCCAGCCAGTCCGCGTAGTGGCCGAGCGTCTCCAGTGGCTGCACCTCGATCGTGTTGTCCTCCGCCACCGTGTAGTCGCTCGGATCGGATAACAGCGCGGTCTGCACGGTGCTCGCCACGGTAGCGGCCAGGTCCCCGGCAAGTGCTGCGGGCTCCTGTTCTTCGACCTGCGGCACCTCTTCCACGATCATTTCCGGCTCTATCGGCTCTGGCTCCGGCTCCGGCTGCGCCGGCGCAGAGCTCGCTACCGCGACCACTTCCGGCGCCGGACCCGCGGCCGGCAACCGTAACTCTTGCCCGGCACGAATCCGGTGGCGGCTGCCAAGGCCGTTTAACGCAACAAGCGTTGACACTCTCGTATCGTATCGCGCGGCGATCTCGGACAAGGTGTCTCCGCGCGCCACCGTATGAAACAGATCCGGCAGCTGTTCCGTCCGCCACGTATCGTCCGGCACGGAAGCAAGCAGAGTATCCGCCGGTTGCTTCAGCGTGCTCTCGGGTAAACGTACGGTATAGCCGCGCGGCAGGTGCTTGCTGCCCTCCCATACCGTGGGCTGCAGGGCGAGATTGTGCTTCGCGATGTATCGCGACGACACGCCCAGCGCGCTCGCCAGCTCTTCCGCCGGGACATAGTCCGGCAGCTTCAGCTCGGCGTACGCGGTCGGTGACTCCCGGACCACGCCGGGAAAGTAGTGTTCAGGATTCTGGTCGACCTCTTTTGCGGCAAGAAACGCAAGGTAGAAATTGCGCGAGGCGAAACCGAAAGTGCGCCCGTTATAGTTGTGGAAGATATCGACATAGGCGGTGTCACCATGGATGCGCATTGCACGCCGTACACCGGCGAGGCCGTGGTTGTAGGCGGTAATCGCCATCGGCCAGTTACCGGTAATGGAGTAATTGTAAGCGAGGAGCCGGCCGGCGCCGCGCGTCGCCGCGTACGGATCGTTGCGTTCGTCGATCACGTGATCGACACGCATGAAACGCCGGCCCGTGCTTCGCGTAAATTGCCAGATTCCCGAAGCACCCACGTGCGAACGCGCAGCCGGGTTGTACGAGGATTCCACGTGCGGCAGCGCAGCGAGTTCAAGCGGCACCCCGAGCGCAGCAAATTCAGTTTCGATGAAATCGCGCCACCGACCCGATCGCTGCAGACCTTCGCGGAACCGGTCGGAGAGGCCCTGCTGGAACCGGATGCGCTTAGTCGCGGCACGCAGCGTGTCGTCACTGACGTCAGCGGGCCAAAGCGCGAGCACGCGCGCCTCTTCTGCGCTCAGGTTGTCGCGTTTGCCGTCGGCGAGGCTGCGCAATATGCGGACCAGGGCGTCACGGCGTTTTTTTACGCGCCGGTTGCGCTCCTTGCGGCTGATGCCGGTGGGTATATCGATGCGCTCGTACACCACCGCGAGATCGCGATTGTCATGCAATACGCCCTCGTCGGTGCCGTATCGGGTGAATATGGACACCCAGAAATCGACGTCGGGCCGTAATTCTTCCGGGAGCGGAAAGGTCTCCTCTGCATGGGCAGGCAGGACCATAAGGCCCAGAAATAGCAGCAAAAGAGATAAAAATGGACTTTTTCTTGCCATTTAGTTCAGTTCAAGTTTCAATCGCAAATTATTGATTAGTTCACAGAAAAAACAAGGAAATCAGCGTAATTTCAGGCGATGCTAAAGAGCTTTGTCGGCCGCGGCAAATCGCCGCGCGGCGGCGGCCCGAATGCCAGTTCCCGATCATGACCATTCACCCTCTAAAAAAGACCCTGTTTTCGCTTGCCGCCGGACTGTTGCTGGCGGGCGTCAGCGGCTGGTCCGTGGCGGGCGAAGTGGCCGTCGACCCGGCCGACAACGGCACCGACATCCGTGACGATACGACAGAGGATGCCGACTCGCGTTCCAGCGAAGTTGCAGCCGCGGTCGAGGAGTTTGTCGAGCCCGTACCGAGCCATGCCCATGACGTGCCGCTCGCAGAGGCCGTGACGTCGGCGGAAGGACTCGCTGAACCGCTCGAGCTTCTCGGCAAAGAAATTCCGCCGGGGTCTGCCATGCGGCTGTCCTGGTCTGCAACCGAGCTTTTCGAGGGTGTCCCGGTATCGACACCTGTCCTCGCCATCAATGGCGCGTTGCCGGGACCGAACCTGTGCCTTACCGCCGCAGTGCATGGTGACGAACTCAACGGCGTCGAGATGGTGCGTCGGGTGCTGCACGACATCAACCCGGACAAATTGTCGGGCGCGATCATCGGGGTGCCCATCGTCAACGTACAGGGCTTCCGCCGCGGTTCCCGCTACCTGCCGGACCGCCGCGACCTGAATCGCTATTTCCCCGGCAACCCGACAGGCAGCGCCGCGGCACGCATCGCACATTCATTTTTCATCAACGTCGTCGCACATTGCGACGCACTTATCGATCTGCATACGGGCTCGTTCGAACGAGCCAACCTGCCCCAGATTCGCGCGGACCTGCGCAATCCTGACGTCGTGACGCTGACGCAGGGTCTCGGCGGCATGGTGATCCTGCACAGCACGCCGGCGATCGGCACGCTGCGGCATGCGGCGACCCAGGCCGGCATACCCGCCGTGACGCTCGAAGCGGGCGGACCGTCGGTACTCGAGCTCAATGAAGTCAAGCACGGGGTCAAGGGCATCGAGACGTTAATCAGCACCATCGGCATGCAGCGCAAGCTGCGTCTCTGGAGCGATCCGGAGCCCGTCTATTACCGATCCTCGTGGGTGCGTGCGGACAGCGGCGGTATCCTCCTGGCGGATGTCAGTCTCGGCAGCACCGTGCGGGAAGGCGACCTGCTTGGCACCATCACCGATCCCATGAGCAATGCGCAGAGTGAGGTGCGTTCGCCCTATTCCGGCCGCATCATCGGTATGGCACGCAACCAGGTCGTAATGCCCGGATTCGCCGCCTTTCACGTCGGCATTGCAACCGTCGAGGCACCTGTCGGCGAGACGGACACGCCCGTTGCGCAGAAGGACGACGACAAGAGCGACGACTACGTCGACGGAATGTCGGAATAAGAGTAGGGCTGGATCGTATTTTCGCTTAAGCTCATCCCCTGAATGAGCGACGAACGCAAGCCACTTCATCGTTTCTGGACACCCCGATACTGGCCCACCTGGCTCGGCATGGCCGCCCTGCGCCTGGTATGCCTGCTGCCTCACCGTGCGGCGCTTGCGATCGGCCGGAGTCTCGGCCGGATCGCCGAGCGGCTTGCGGGCGGCCGCCGTGCCATCGTCCGCCGCAACCTGGAGCTATGTTTCCCCGAGCTGATGCCGCAGGAGCGGGATGCGCTGGCATCGCGGCACTTCGAGGCGCTGGGTATGTCGCTGATCGAGATGGGTCTCGGGCGCTGGGCCAGCGATCGACTGCATCTGAAGATTGCGCGCCTCGAGGGCCAGGAGCATTTGCAGCAGGCTCTCGACAGCGGCAAGGGTGTCATATTGCTGAGCGCTCATTTTACGACGCTCGAAATTTCGGGGCGATTGCTCGCAATGAACTGCCCGCCATTCGATGCTGTTTACCGGAAGAGCCGCAGCGAATTCATCACGGAGCTGCAGCGCACCGGCCGGGAACGCTCGGCGGACGAGACTATCGAAAAGCGCGACATCAAGCGCATGGTGCGCAAGTTGCGCCAGGGCCGGCCGGTCTGGTACGCACCCGACCAGAGCTATGATCGCAAGGGTGCCGCAGTCATTCCGTTCTTCGGCGTTCCCGCAATGCATACGACGGCGACGTCGACGCTCGCACGCCTCGGCGATGCAGTTACGCTGCCGTTTTTCCCGCGCCGGCTAGACGACGGCTCCTACGTGCACACGATCCTGCCGCCACTCGAGGGTCTTCCCGGCGAGGACGCTGTCGAAGACACGCGGAAGTATGTGCGCGTGCTCGAAGACCATATTCGCAGCTGTCCCGAGCAATACTTCTGGATACACCGGAAGTTCAAGAACCTGCCTGAGGGCTACGACGACTACTACGCCGATCTGGACTCGCTGAAATAGCCTTCGAGCAACGTTTCCCAGTTGCCCTCGTCGAAGTGTACGCGGGGATCCAGTGTCTTTATCTTGACGAGCGAGCGATGCAGCCGGCCCAGCGTCTTTTGCTGCCAGGCGCCCGGCGGTAACAGTCGGCCACGATCAAAGTCGAGCATCCACAACCTCCCCGCCCTGTCGATCTGCAGGTTATAGGCATTCATGTCGGCATGATAAACGCCGCAGGAATGAAACTCTCGGATCGCGGCGCCGGTAGCGTGCCAGAACGCCTCATCGCGCGACCGGAGTGCGATGTATTGCGACAGCGGGTGCACTTCGGGAATGCGCACCGTGATGATATCGGCCGTATAGGTGAGGCCGTGCCGGCGGTAGCGGGCGGCGGCCGGCCTGGGTACCCGGAGGTTATTGACGGCCAGCTTGGCGAGCAGCCGCCACTCGACAAACGAACGCGTGTTGTCCTCGCCGGTCCAGGCGTAGCGGTCGCGGACCAGCTTGCCGATCAGTCCGCCGCGCATAAAGTGCCGCAGCACGAACTGCCGTGGGATATTGCCGACGTACATCGTATTGCCGCGCCCGCCGGAGCCGTGGGATCCCTTCAGTGGTTCTGAATGCAGCCAGCCGTCGGGCTCGAAGCGGTCTTCGGAAATCTGGTTGATGATGGCCTTATCGTATAGGATGGCGCCGGTCGTGGTCTTCTCGACGGTTTCGGTCAACGGATCCGTCCCTTGTTATCGACTTGTCTCACTTGTTCGCAAACTCTGCGCCCGAAGCAATCTGCGTTCTTCGGCTCTCGGCGATCGGCGATACCTGCCACGCGCTCGCGGTAATACGCAACCTTCAGGATAACTGGCCTGACGCCCGCATTACATGGGTCATCGGCAAGGCCGAAGCAACCCTCATGGGCGACATACGAGACATCGAGTTTATCACCTTCGATAAGGGCAAAGGATTGAGTGCCTACCGCGAGGTGAGCCGGCGCTTGTCGGGGCAGAGCTTCGACGTGGCGCTGTGCATGCACGCTTCGATGCGTGCCAACCTGCTCTGCCGTACTTTCCCCGCTGCGGTCCGGCTTGGTTTCGACAAGGCGCGCGCGCGCGATTTCCAGTGGCTGTTCACCAACCAGCGGATCCCGGCAGCGAAGGGAGAACATGCGCTCGAGGCAATGATGGGTTTTGCGCGCCACATCGGCGCGCAACCGACGGAGCCGCGCTGGGACATCCCTGTCGGTGACCCTGACCGGGCGTTTGCGCAGCAGTACTCCGGAGCGCGGACGGTCGTCATCAGTCCGTGCAGCAGCCAACGCAGCCGCAACTTCAGAAACTGGCCGGTCGAGCACTTCGTCTCGGTCACGCGGTATCTCCGCGAACGCCTGCAGGCAAACGTCGTGCTTACCGGCGGAACTTCGCCCCTCGAAAAAGAGTATGCGCGCGTCATTGCAGACCAGTCAGGCGCAACGGACCTGGTCGGTCAGACGTCGCTCAAGCAACTCTTCGCCCTGATCGCCGCCGCCGACGTCGTCATCTGCCCGGATTCCGGTCCGGCGCACATGGCCACCGCGGCCGGCACACCGGTCATCGGCCTGTATGCCACATCGAACCCGGATCGCACCGGCCCGTACCTGTCCCGGGACCTGTGCGTCAATCGTTACCCTGACGCCGTCGAGCGCTACCTGGGCAAGCGGGTGGCCGACGTGCGATGGGGCCGGCGCGTACGGCACCCCGAAGCGATGGAATTGATCACTATAAGCGACGTTACTCGCAAAATCGACGACTTTTTTCGGATTTAAGCGATCTTAAACTCTAGTTTTGCGCTTTCCCGGTGTCCGAACGCCCCCTGATGAGCCGCGGACCGCATTTTCTGAAAAAAAGCCATTTTTAGCTATTTTACTGACACTTTCTTTACTTTTCGGAGTAATTAGAGGCTTTTATGCCGTTCCAGGCATGTTCATTCACCAGTTTTTCCGAGGATCTTCGCGCCCGAATGGTCCACGGAGATCGAAAATGGTCGCCTGATTTCCCGCTTTTTAGATTATTGCCGAACTTAACGGCTTTTTTGCTATTTTTATTGCCAATTCGGCACTTTTAATTTGACCCCCACATCCGGGCAGGGCGAAGCGAATCTTGCTCAAGAATTACAGGTTAGGCGAAAATGCGCGTTTTTAGCGCATTTTAACCGCTACTTGGGCGGCTATTGGCATCCTGGACGGCCTGGCGCAATCGCGCCACGCTCAACTCCTTCAGACAGCGCAAGTGGCCGAGCGGGCAGGTGCGCTCGAAACAGGGGCTGCAGTCGAGACGGAGCCAATGGATATCGCGCTGCTTCGTGAGCGGTGGCGTGAATTCGGGCGACGAGGACCCGTAAATGCCGTGCACGTGGGCACCAACGGCAGCCGCAACGTGCATCAGCCCGGAATCATTGCTGACCGCCTGTTCCGCGTAACCGAGCAAGTCGATGACGTCTTGCAGCGAGGTCCGGCCACACAGGTTGCGCGCGGCACTCGCCGACGCGATACGCTCGCCGGCCGCTGCATCCTTGTCAGAGCCCAGCACCCAGACGTCGTAACCGTCGTTCCCGAGCAGCGCGGACAGCTCGGCAAAATATTCCAGCGGCCAGCACTTCGCAGGACCATATTCGGCGCCGGGCATCATCGCAATCACGGGCCGGTCGGTAGCGATGCCGAGTGACTCCATCACCTCATCCTGCTTTTGCCGGTCGACCGTCAGCGCCGGGAACGGGGCCGGTGGCAGCGCCTCGTCGGGTTCGAGGCCGAGGGCAACGAAGCGTTTCACGGTCTGGTCGAGAACGGACTTGTCGAACGGCCGCATGTCGGTGATGAGCCCGTAGCGGGACTCGCCGCGAAAACCGGTGCGCTTCGGTATACGTGCAAACCAGGGAATGAGAGCCGACTTGAGGGAGCGTGGCAAGACGATAGCCCGCTCGTAGCCCTCCTGCCGCAGCGAGTAGCCAATGCGCCGCCGCTTGCCGAACCCGAACTCGCCGTGCCCGGTTTCAGCGGCGATACCCCGGCGAACCTGCGGCATACGTGCAACGATCGGCAGCGACCATGCCGGCGCCAGCACGTCTATAGCGTCTTCGGGCCGGCGTTGCTTCAGCAGGATGAAGAGCGCCTGCGCCATCACCATGTCGCCGACCCACGACGGCCCGACGATCAGTGTTGCAGGCAGCGTCATGGGCTCAGCCGGAAAGCTGATCCAGGTAGTCTCTTACGCCGTTTTCGACCGGCCGGAACTCGATGTCACAGCCGGCCTCGCGCAGGTGATTGAGATCCGCCTGCGTGAAACTCTGGTAGGCGCCTTCGAGATGTGCCGGAAAAGGGATGTAGCGGATGTCGCCATGACCGTGCCAGTCGATCACCGCATTGGCGACGTCATTGAAGGTCTGCGCCTTGCCTGTGCCGGTATTAAACACGCCCGAAACGCCGGGGTTCTCGAGGAACCAGAGATTTACGGCACAGGCATCGTCTACGAAGACGAAGTCCCGCAGCTGCTCGCCATCGCCGTAACCGCCCGAGCCCTCGAACAGCCGCACTTCGTCGTCGGCGATGACCTGCGTATTGAAATGAAACGCGACGCTGGCCATGGAACCCTTGTGCTGCTCGCGCGGCCCGTAGACGTTGAAATAGCGCAGCCCGACAACCTGGCTCTCGGGACGCGCGGCGATACGGCGCACGTAGCGGTCAAACTGCAGTTTCGAGTAACCGTAAACGTTCAGCGGTAACTCGTTGTCGGGATGTTCTGCGAACGACTGCGATGCACCGTACACCGCAGCCGACGAGGCATAGAGGTAAGGAATTCTCCTGCCGAGACAGAAATGCAGCAGGCGCTGCGAATATCCGTAATTGTTGCGCATCATGTAACGACCGTCCCATTCAGTCGTCTCGGAACACGCGCCCTGGTGCAGGATTGCGGATACGGAAGAGGCAAATGCCTTATCGGTATCCAGACGATCGATGAACTCGTCTTTGTCGAGGTAATCGGCGATAGGCTGGTCCGCGATGTTGACGAACTTGTGACCGTCCTCGAGATCGTCGACGACGACGACGTCGTCATAACCGCGCTCTATGAGGGCACGGACGAGGTTGCTGCCGATGAAGCCGGCACCGCCGGTCACTACGTACATGGCTCAGTTCCTCAGCGCGACGACGCTAGTCGTCCCGCTCGAGATAGTACACGGCACCGCAATAAGGGCACTTGGCCTCCCCCGTTTCCTGCACGGGCAGGTAGACCCTGGGGTGTGAATTCCACAGGTACATGCCCGGCATGGGGCACGACAACGGCAGATCGTTCTGCCGCACGGCGTAGCGGTGCTCTGCGTTTGCCGGTATCAGGTTCTGGTCGACTGTGCCCGCTCTGGCTGCCACTGGTGGTCCCGTTGAAGTGGATCAGGGGCGGCAATTATACGCTGTCGCCGGCGCCGCCCGCTACGACCGATGCTGGCCGAGGTGCTGTTCCCAGACCGCGGCGACAAGATCCCGCTCACTCAGCAATTCGTCGTTACGGACGAACGGCGGCCGGTCGTTCAGCGTGAGATGGTGCAGGCGTCGCCGGAACTCCCGGTACGCATCCTGCAGCCGCGCCGCCGTCTGCACGTCCAGGCGGCCGACGGTGGCGAGCGCGGCAATCTGCCGTATGTTGTCGCTGAAACGAATGACCGCCGGGTACTTGCGGGCGTTCCGGAGCACCAGGTATTGCACGATGAACTCAATGTCGCCGATGCCTCCGCGGCCATGCTTGAGATCGAACCGGCCGGTATCGCTGCGGTCGAGTTCCTTGCGCATGCGTGTACGCATGGAAACCACCTCGTCTCGTAAGGTGTCGAGCCTGACGCGCGACATCAGGGTCTGCGCCCGGACACGCTCGAAGTCCATTGCCACCGCCGCACTGCCGGCGACGGACCGCGCCCGCAGCAGCGCCTGGTGCTCCCAGGTCCAGGCGTTCTCCTCCTGGTAACGCTCGAAAGCGTCAATGCTCGTGACCAGGACCCCCTTGCGCCCTTCCGGCCGCAGCCGCGTATCGATCTCGTACATCACGCCGGAACTGGTCTGGGTCGTCAGGAAATGCACCAACCGCCTGACCAGCCGCCCGAAGAACATCGCGTTGTCGAGCGGCTTGTCACCGTCGGTCATCTGCCGGTTACCCTTCGAATCATGCAGGAACACGAGATCGAGGTCCGAACCGTAAGACAGCTCCAGGCCACCGAGTTTGCCGTACGCAATAACGCCGAAGCCAGCGGCGTGCCGTTCCCCGTCGGTTTCGTAGTGCGGCGTCCCATGCTTGCCGGTCAGATCGAGCCACGCGGACTCCAGTGCGTAATCCAGCACCGCTTCAGCGAGAAAGGTCAGGCTGTCGCTGACCTTCATGATCGGTAACGCCCCGCTGAAATCCGCTACCGCGATTCGGAACAGGTTCGCGCGCTGAAACTGCGCGAGCGTCTCCATACGGGCCTCGGTGTCTGCCCCCTGCAGGTGCGCAAGGCGGCTTCCGAGCTCGGCCTCGAACTCGGCCTTCTCGATCCGCTCGGTTTCAATGCGCGGCTCGAGCAGCTCGTCGAGCAAAACCGGATAGCGCGCGATCTGCGCGGCGACATAGGAACTGCGCTCGCACAATTGCACCAGGCGGCGGGCGGCGAGCAGATTCTCGTTGAGAAGCGAAACGTAGGCGCTGCGGCGGAGGATCTGATTGATTACCGATAATGTCCTTTCCATTGCGAGGCGTGGCTCATCGCACTGCACCACCAGCGCCAGCAGGCGTGGCATGAAGCGCTGCAGACGTTCCTGAGCGATCGCGTCGATCTTCAGCGTCGACGGCGCGTGCAGGAAGGCCGCCACTGATTTGGCGAGCGCGCTCGCATCCTCTTCCCCGGAAAACGCGGCCGCCCATTCCTCTTCCGAAGCACCGCTCTTCCAGAGCGCCGCAAACCGGCGCTCGAGGTCGCCCTCGGCATCGGCTTCGCCACCCCGAAAAGCGATCGCTTCGAACTCGCGCGTGACATTGTGACGATGCCTGTCGAGATCGCGCACGAGGGACTCCCAGTCCGGGTAGCCCATCGCAACGCGCAGGCGATCGCGGTCGGCATCGTCCCCGGGCAAGTCGTGTACCTGTTGGTCACGCATCGCCTGGATGAAGTTCTCGAGACGCCGCAAGAACACGTAGGCCTCCCGAAGCTGCATCACCGCGGCCCGGTCCAGTCCCCGGCTGCCCTCGAGTGCGGGAAGCACGCGCAATAACGACGGTTGCTGCAGCTCTTCGCGATTGCCTCCGCGGACGAGCTGCATGGATTGCACGATGAACTCGATTTCGCGAATTCCGCCCGGCCCGAGCTTGACGTTGTCCGCCAGGTCACGTCGTTTGACTTCGGCGGCGATCAGCGCATACATCTCGCGCAGCGATTCGAAGACGCCGTAATCCAGGTAGCGGCGATACACGAACGGCACGATCAGGCTGTTGAAGAGGTCGTCGGCGACGACGCGTGGCGGCGGCTGACCGACTATGCGCGCCTTGATGTAGGCATAGCGCTCCCAGTCACGGCCGTGCTGCAACAAATACGATTCGAGCGCAGCAAAGCTCGTAACCGGCGGCCCGCTGTCGCCGAACGGCCGCAAGCGCGTATCGACACGGAACACGAAGCCGTCGGCTGTGTACTCGTCCAGGAGCGCGACGATGGATTGCGAGAGCCGTGTGAAGTACTGCTGACCGCTCAACTTGCGCGGGCCGTCGCTTTCTCCGTCAGCCGGATACAGAAAGACGATGTCGATGTCGGAGGAGAAGTTCAGTTCGCCCCCGCCGAGTTTGCCCATTGCCAACACCACCAGGGGCGTTATTGCGCCTTCCCGGTCCCTGAAGCGACCAAAGCGTTTCTCGAGCTGTCTTTCCGCGTAGCCGCCCGCGGCGGCGAGGAGTTGATCGGCGAGCGCGGAGAGCGCGCCGAGCGTCTCGGCAAGTTCGGCTGTCCCGGCAACCTCGCGCCACAGGACGTGCAGCATGAAGCGGTGTCGGAAGCGGCGCAGCAGCGACTTTACCTCGTCGATGCCCGCCTCGCTGGCGGCCAGATCATCTGCAAAAGTCCGTAGCTCGAGCAGATCCGGCGGCGATGAGAGCCGCTGCAGGCGGCTCTGCCAGTATTCCCAGTCTCGCAGCAGGGCATTTCCCGCGAATTCACTGACGGCAACAATGCGCAGCAAATGATTTTCGACGTCCGCCGCCAGACCGACCCTGCCGTGCGTATCCTCGAGCCGGTCAAACCATCGGGCCACCCCGGGACGCAATGCCTCCGGCAACTCGCCTAGCTTCTGTCTGTCGATAGCCATCGCCTGCAGTCTAGCGAAACTGTGGCCACCGTCGCGATAAACTCTACTTCTCCACGGCCGGGCAAAAGACCATGTCTGACAACAAGCACCTGCTGATCGTCTATCACTCGCAGTCGGGCACGACGTCGCAAATGGCGGACGCGGTGATTCGCGGCGCGCAGAGTCCCGATATTGGCAATGTCGAGGTGCGGACCCGCACCGCGCTCGAAGCGACCGCCGAGGACCTGCTCTGGTGTGATGCCTTCATACTCGGGACGCCGGAGAATTTCGGCTACATGAGCGGTGCCATGAAGTATTTTCTCGACCGTAGCTTCTACGACTGCGTGGACAAGATCGACGGCCGCCCTTACGCGCTTTTCGTGCGTGCAGGCAACGACGGCGCCGGCGCAATAACCAGCCTGCAGCGCATCCTCAAGGGTCTGTCGGTCAGGGAAGTTCAGGAGCCCGTGCTTATCGCCGGAGAATTCGACGCGGCACGACTCATTGAGTGCGAGGGACTGGGCATGACCATGGCGGCCGGCCTCGAAGCCGGCGTGTTCTGATTCAGGCGGTCGACTCTTTCGCCTGACCGGCAAGCTCTGCCAGCACTTCGTCGAGCGGCACCGGCTTGCCGATTGCGTGACCCTGCGCGTAATGCACTCCCAGTTCCGCAACGAGCTTGCGCGTCTTTTCGTTTTCGACGTACTCGGCGACCGTTTCGAGCTCCATGACCTTCGCGACCTGCGTAATAGCAGCCACCATCGACTCCGAAATTCGGTTTTCAGCGATATCTCGGATGAAGCCGCCATCTATCTTGAGGATGTCGACAGCAAAGTTCTTGAGGTAAGCGAATGAACTGAGGCCTGCACCGAAGTCATCGAGCGCGATACTGCAGCCACGCTCGTGCAGCGCACCGATGAATTGCTGGGCTTTCTCCAGGTTGGACACGGCCGCGGACTCGGTGACTTCGAAACCCAGCGACGTGGCGGGCAGGCCGGCGGTGGCAATCTCATCCTCTATGAACTCGAGTATGTCGTCATCCGAGAGCGACTGCCCCGAGAGGTTCACCGAAAACAGGGCTCCGACGTCGCGCACGACCTCCGGATGTTCCATTAGACTTGCGATCGTCTTGGAGACCACCCAGCGGTCGACTTGCGGCATCAGCTGGTAGCGCTCCGCGGCGGAAAAGAACGCCGAAGACGGCACGGCGCTGCCATCATCGTCTCTCATGCGCAGCAGGATTTCGTATCGCGGCACGTCGCAATTACCCGCCAGCGTAGATATCGGCTGCGCCATCAGTGCGAATCCGTCGGAATCAAGCGTTTGCTGTATCTGCGCCACGAGCTGCATGTCGTCGTGGCGTCGAATGATGCTTTGGTTCTGTTCGTCGTAAACCTCGATGCGATCCCGGCCGTGGTCTTTTGCCGCCTCGCAGGCCATGCGGGCTGCAGTGAGCGAGGCACCCTCGTCACCCATCTTGCGATTGAACTCGGCAACGCCGATGCTGATAGTTATCTGCAGCGACTTGTCGCCCTCGAGGTAACGCAGTGATTGTCCCTTCTCGCGCACCTGGTGGGCCAGCTTCAGCCCCTCCTCGGCGTTCGCATGCGTCAGCAGGATGCAGAAGTCGTCGCCGGTAAGTCGCGACAACACAGCGCTGCGCGGCAGGCCGTCGTCGAGCAAACGGGCGAAGCGCAAGATGACCTCGTCACCGGCCTTGCGGCCGAAGGTGTCGTTGACGAGCTGCAAATTATCCAGGTCGAAATAGATGAGCTGGTGCGCGTCGCCTTTGGGTTCCAGGCTTTTCCAGGCTTCGTGCATCTGAGCCTCGAATCCGGAGCGATTCATCAGCCCTGTCATCGTGTCGAAGGACTTCTCGATGACGTACTCGACTTTGCGCACGATGTGCGACATGAAACGCCGATGCGCCGTGTTGAAGGATTCTTTGTTTACGCGACCGAGCAACGCAACCATGCCCTCGACATTATCCTGCTGATCCATGACCGGGCAGAGAAGAGTCTGGTAGCCCTCGTCGGCGAGCGTTTCGCCGCCTTCGGCCGCCGGGATCTCGAATACGACCGGCGACCGCTTGCCTTCCAGCTTGGGCAACATCTGGCCGATCAGATAGCGATCGAGCACCTTGCGATTGACGTTTTTCCAGCTCGAATGAGTCGCGCTGATGCGAATGCGCTTGGCAGGCATGAGCAGGACGCTATAGGCGATACCGAGGAAACGGCCGCTTTGGCCGACAAGCTGCGCCAGCCCGGCGTGACTGCGCGACTGGCCGTGGATCTTCTCATCGACCTCGTAGACCAGTCTGAGTTCTTTTTCGACGTCCTTGCCGTGCTCGAGCGCATCCCGCAGCTCGCGGTCGACACTCAGACCTTCGCCGATGACGGCCACCGCCGGCGCGAGCAGGTCGGCCAGCAGGTTCGGGTTAAACCAGGACGACTTGCCGGCATTTCGCGAGAACACGACAACGAGGAATCCCAGCACCGTGCCCTCGTCGAGAAAAACGGGCAGCACGAGCAACGTCCGCCCCGACTTCAGCGTGCGCCGCACGAACTCGGCCTCCGGGTGATCGCCGATCAGGATGTCGGCGTGCAGTTCGGCGATGAAGTCGTTGACTTCGTAGTCGTCGGCACCGTCGCTGCTCCAGATACAGCTTCGGTCGAGGCCGTAGAAGCAAAAACATTGCGCCCGGGGCACCAGAGACTGCAACAGGTCCGCAGCCTTGCCGATATTTCTTTTTGTCGTGAGGCTGTGAATTTCCGCTACCACGGCCGATCCCGTCACAACTTGGGCCACCTACAATGCCATCGGCGGCCGCAGGAGGCTGTGATTCAGGTCTCAGGTGAAACTATTTTATTGTGTCGATTCAGACCATTACGCGGATTACGGCGATCTAGCCCGGGCCTTTTTTGACCTAAAGGCCAAATTTGTGCCGCGGCGCCCACCCGCGGCCGAAGACCGGGCCGCGGGTGCCTGGTTTACGGCCGGTCAGAGGGCGGCGAGCCAGGCGTCGTCGGACCCCTCTTCGACGTCTTCGAAAAGTGGCGTGGACAGGTAACGCTCACCGGTATCGGGAAGCATCGCGAGGATGACTGAGCCGTCGGAGGCGTTTTCCGCCACGTCGAGCGCTGTCGCCAGCGTCGCTCCGGCCGAAATCCCGGTAAAAATACCCTCCCTCGCGGCCAGCTCCCGCGAGACCTCGATGGCGCGCTCGTCCGTTACACTCATCAGCTCGTCGAATATCCCGCGATCCAAAACATCGGGGATGAAATCCGGCGTCCAGCCCTGGATCTTGTGCGGGTTCCACGCGTCACCTTTCAGGAGCGCCGCTCCGGCGGGTTCTGTCGCCACGATCGTCACCTCGGGTCGAGCCGCCTTGATGGTTCGCCCGGCTCCCGACATCGTGCCGCCGGTGCCGTATCCCGTGACCCAGAAGTCCAGCCGCCGGCCCGCAAAATCGCGCAGGATCTCGGGGCCCGTGGTACTGGCGTGATACTCGGGGTTGGAGGGGTTCTCGAACTGCCGCGCGAGGAACCAGCCATGCTCCGCCGCGAGCTCCTCGGCTTTCTTGACCATGCCTGAACCGCGCTCTGCAGCGGGCGTGAGGATCACCTTTGCGCCGAGGCCGCGCATGATCTTGCGCCGTTCGACCGAAAACGAATCCGCCATGGTTGCTACGAATGGATGGCCCGTGGCCGCACAGACCATCGCCAGCGCGATTCCGGTATTGCCGGACGTCGCTTCCACGACAGTCTGGCCGGGCTTCAGCTCTCCGGCTTCCTCAGCATCGTTGATGATTGCGAAGGCGAGACGGTCCTTGACGGATGCCATCGGATTGAAAGATTCGACCTTGACGTAGATCTCCACGTTGTCCGGAGCCATGCGATTCAGGCGCACGACCGGGGTATTGCCGATGGTCTGCAGAATGCTGTCGTAAATCATCCTATTGTCCTTGTTGTTGCGCTGATGCCCTGTTGTATAGCAGAAAACCCGGCGCTTGCATCGTCTGCCGGAAAAACCGCCTTTCTTGATCCTTATGCACTTGTGTTATATGTAATCTGGGGAATGGAGCGATCCTGAGCAAAACGCTGTCGGATCTTCGGACGCACCGGAAAACCTTAGACAAATGGGTTATTTGCGGTTATTTCGGAAACGAACCCGAATAAGTGTGGTCATAGTTTGAAATCGCAGGTGATCCTGTAGCTCGGATGAAATTACAACAACTCAAATACTTGCTGGCGATCGCGGACAACGGGCTGAACATAACTGCAGCCGCGGATCGGCTTTACACATCCCAGCCCGGCGTGAGCAAACAGCTGAAGCTCCTCGAAGAGGAACTCGGGCTGCAGCTATTTACACGCAAGGGCAAGAGCCTCGGCAGCATCACAGCTGCGGGAGAACAGGTAATAGCGCGTGCGCGCCTCATCATGCAGGAAGTGGAGAATATCCGCAGCCTGGCATCCGACTATTTCCACGAGGAAGAAGGCACGCTGTCCATAGCCACCACGCACACGCAGGCGCGCTATGTTTTGCCCGACGTCATCAAGGAATTCCGCAAGCATTACCCGCGTGTCAGCCTGAACCTGCACCAGGGCACTTCCGAGCAGATTGCCGACATGGTCGCCGCGAACGAAATCGATTTCGCTATTGCCACCGGTTCGCGCCAATTGTTCGCCGACCTGTTGCTCGTGCCGAGCTACCGGTGGGACAGAAAGATACTCGTTCCCAACGACCACGCACTGACCAAGATAGGCCGTAAGCTCACGCTGCAAGACCTTTCCGAATACCCGCTGGTTACCTACGTATTCAGTTTCGGCGGCCAGTCATCGCTAAAGAAAGCCTTCTCGAACGAGGGGCTGGAGCCGGATGTCGTCTTTACGGCGCGCGATGCGGACGTCATAAAGACTTATGTCCGCATGGGGCTCGGCGTAGGCATCGTCGCGAGCATGGCGGAAGACTGCGACGACAAGAAAGACCTGACGGCCATCGAGGCCGAAGGCCTGTTTCCGCGCAGCACCACGTGGATCGGTTTCCGCAGGGACACTGTCATGCGGCGCTACATGCTCGACTTCGCGCGATTGTTCGCTCCGCACATTACGGCCAGCCAGCTCGAGCAAATGCGGCACGCCCGCACCCAGGAGGAAATCAACCAGCTCTACGCGGATGCGGAACTACCGATTCGCGATGGTTGTTCCGACGACCTGCCCATGGTCGATGAGCGGAAAGTCGTAGGCGCCTGAGCCCGGTAAGCTAGTAAATACGGATGCCGCCGTGGCGCTTGCGGCTGCGGTGATCGACCCAGCGAAGGGCAGCGAGAAAACCCGCGATCAGGCAGACGCCGATCGCCCCCCCGACCCACTTGTAAGGCAGGCTGTACTTGTAGCGTTCCGCGCGGCCCTGGTATTTCGCGTTGTCCTCTTCGAGTTCTTCGACGCGGGCTCGGGCAGCTTCCTGGTCGGACTCAAGCGTCGCGACCTGGGCTTTCAGTGAATCGATTACTGCAGCGGGCTCTGCAAACGCCGCCTTCGCCTCATTCAGTTCTGTCGTCAGTCGTTCGACCTCTGCCTGCGTTTGGTTAACGATCAGCTTGGCGGGCGGCTCGTAAACCACGTAGGCCGCCTTCACGTATCCCTCGGTGCCATCCGCCAGCCGGACATGCGCATACAGCCGGTCCCGGGACAGTATCTCGAATTCCGTGCCACTCTCGAGTGAACGAAAAGGCCGGTCGCTGGTGTCCTCCGCCTGGTGCAGGCCGAGCATCAGTCGGTCCGTAACATAGCCTGTCTCGGCCACCGCCAATATCGGCAGCAGTACGAGCAGCCCGATCACTAGTCGCATAGCTGGTTCTCCCTTGCCCGCCGCGAGTTTACTACAGCATCGTCGGAAGTCTTTACACTTATTGCTCGTACAACCACCGCAACAGTGCAACCTGTGCCTCTTCGCCGGGCCCGCGGTGCACGTCTTCAAAGTTGTGCAGCATCACCACGGAGAAACGCCGCCCCGAACTCGCCTGCAGGTACCCGGCGATCGCCGCGACATGATCCAGCGAGCCCGTCTTCAGGTGCGCCTGTCCAGTGAGGTGAGCGTCATCGAATTTGCGCCTGAGCGTGCCGTCGAGCCCGGAAACCGCCATCGATGCGAGGTACTCGGGCATATAGGGCTTGCGCCAGGCGAACTCCAGCAATGCGCCGTATTCGCGTGCCGAGACACGCGTTTCCCGCGACAGGCCGGCGCCGTTATCGAGCGTGAGCGTCGGGAATTCGATGCCGGTATCGGCCAGCCAGTCCTCGATGACCTTGCGGCCACCGTTTTCGGTACCCGGCGGCCCGAGCACCTCGGCAGACAAGGTGTAAAGGATCTGCCGGGCCATGACGTTGTTGCTGTTCTTGTTGACCCGGGAGATGATCTCGGCGAGGGGCAAGGACTCGAACGACACGATTGGCTCGACGTCCTCCGGTGCCCTCGCATTCATCCACCCCCCCCTGAATTCACCGCCCGATTCACGCCAGACCGATGTGAAAAGACCGTACGCGAACTCATTGTGGCTGAGTGCGGTGCGGTCCATCGCGTAACTCTTGCAGCCAGTGGGAAAGCGGCCGCTG
>Ga0224509_10000024_pt1 | contig 47937 bp, 81 predicted proteins | sample SF_Jan12_sed_USG_5_FD_170158 | JGI IMG/M metagenome (GOLD analysis project Ga0224509, IMG submission 170158) | Sediment microbial communities from San Francisco Bay, California, United States - SF_Jan12_sed_USGS_24 | ecosystem: Environmental > Aquatic > Marine > Sediment | place: USA... | reverse complement strand
AGTAGTCCGAGGACACAGGCTGATTGATTATATTGCAACAGGGAATGTAGATGTAGCGTTGGTTATGGCTATTCAGGAACAAGCCAGCTCCTTCGGGTTCGATTCCCGATAAGTCCATTAGGGCTTAAATGGTTGACATGAGAGTTGGTTCGCTCAGTTCGAATCTGAGGCATTTCACTATTATTACTGAATATATAATTTATCATGAAAAAAGAAACTTGTACCAAAAAAATAGACATCAGGGTTACGCCCAAAATGCATAAGGATTTAAGTAGAAAGGCAAAGAAACAAGGGAGGACATTATCTGCATATATAAAGACATTATTTGTTAAGGCGGTGGGAAAATGAACTTATACCTACTCTCACAAGGCGTAAACAATGGCTATGAAACATATGATTCCGCAGTTGTTTGTGCTGAGACAGAAGAAAAAGCAAGGTTTATTCATCCGGATAGACATGCAATATGGGATAATCATGGTATTGAGTCATGGTGTGAACCAAAGGATGTTTGTGTTGAGTTGATTGGTATTGCTGTTGAGGGCATGAAGGTTGGTGTGGTCTGTGCGTCTTATAGTCTTGGATAAAATATTATGACAACACGTAACTTCCTCATATACCTAATAGTCTGTATCGGTATTTTAATACTACTCTATTGGTACAGTGAAGTGTCAAAGATTGATTATGATGATATATTGCGGATTAAAGATAATAAGATTTTAGAGTTAGAATTGAGGTTATTGGAATAATTATGAACCAATCTAAATGCAAACACGCTGTAGGCAGATTCAAGACAATACCATTTTTATGGTTATTCTCAAAGCGGGTATTTGTCTGTGAAGATTGCAGTGCTGTTCTTACTAAGAATGAATATAGGACAATTAAGATCCCGGTTGCTATGTTAGAACGAGGTAGATGATATGAAATTACGTTGGATCATCTTCATTTTACTATTAACAATAATTTGCACGAAAGAGATATGGGAGGGGTGGTTTAGGTGATATGACAAAGGGTAGCCCCTCAAAAACAAAAAAGATTAAAGTTTTTAATAGAGATAAAATATGTCAAATTTGTGGTATAGAATTACATTTTCCTAAAAAGAGTGAAATTTCTCATAATACAAGAAGAATGAGAATTCATCATATACGGCCAAAATCAGAGGGGGGAACTGACGGATTGTACAATCTTGAAGCTCGTTGCTGTGTATGTGAGAGGAGGCATCATAATATTGAAACTAAAGGCGAAAGAGATCGTAATAAACAACCAGCAATATAGCAAATAAACAAACCTGGCAGAGAGAGTAATAATAACATGTGATCAGCGTTGCATGTGCTCCTTTCCACTTTCTCTGTCAGGTGTATAAGATAATTAAACATGGATAAAATCGAAGTATATTGTGATGCTTGCAACTGGTCAGGAAGAAGGGAAGAGCTAGTATCTTTTCCTAAAAGCAAAAGGTTGCTCTGTCCTGATTGTGGCAAGCCTGATAGCATATGTGAGGCAGATAGTGTTTATTTTGAAAGTGAATACAGCATGGAAAAATGGGAGAAGATAGAATGAGTTTTGTATGGTGTGTTTTATATGGATTGCAGCTTACCTTAATTATTTTATTATTAACAAAAATAATAGATCTTCTTGGGGATAAGAATCATGGCAAGCGATAAAGTAGTTCAAGAAATACTAAAACCAATTATAGATGCAAAGCAAGATTGGGATGATTTTGAAAATGACAAATTAGACTATCTTGATTCTTCAACTTCGTGGAAAGCAATCAAAAAGGCTTTGGAAGTGGCTGAAAAAGCAGGGATGATAAAGTGAAGTCAGTACCGATTACTAGTTCTTTTGATCTGGTGCAAGGGGCATTTGGCCGGCAATTTGCCTCGCATTAATTATTAATTTATGAAAGGAGAATAATGGCAGAGAAGAAAAATAATATGGCTACTCGATTTTGTGACGAAATTATTGGAAAAATTAGAGGTAAAATTACATCTTACAGGGACAATGCATGCGTGAAATCTAATGAAGCTGCAATACTTCATGCACAGGCTGATGCGCTAGAATATCAAATAGGGGTAATAGAAGATTCTTTGCAACAGGGGAATTACGAAAGTGCGCAAAGCTGATTATGATATATACTATAACAGTCTTGAGGAAATAGAACCGAAACATATTGAATGTATGAGGGAAATTGAACAAATTAATTTAGAGGAGGAAGGGTATGCCAAAAGCAAAAGCAGATGATACAAATTTTGAGATTGTAGAGGCTGGTTTACATAAGGCCAGGTGTATAAGAATGATTGATAGAGGAAGTCATCTAAATGAACAATATGGAAATTGGAGCAGGCAGTTTATGGCTATGTTTGAATTACCGGAATGTAAAATTAAAGAAGGCGAATTAGCAGGTGAACCTTTTTCTGTTTGTTTGTTTTTCAATCTTACAATTGGTGAAAATAGCAAATTAAGGCCATTACTTGTTGGGTGGCTTGGGAGAGAATTTACAGAGGAAGAAGAAGAGGAAGGTTATGAGGTATTTGATCTTGTTAATAAACCTGCTTATTTGAATATTATTCATAACAAGGATGGTGCAAAGGTATATGCTAATATTCAAAGTATAATTCCTCTTAAAGAAAGCGAATGTCCTGATAGAATAGGAGAGTTGATTAAGTTCGATCTTGATAATTTTGATCAAAAAACATTTGATGGATTTAGCGAAAAAATGCAGAAAAAGATTGAATCAAGTCGTGAATGGAATTTTAGATTCAAGAAAGAGCCTGAAGCAGAAAAACAAGCAGATGATGAACTGCCTTCATTTGAAGATCCGGAAGTTGATATCAAAAAGTTGGGTTCAGAAGGAGCTAGAGAGTTAATTGATTTTGAAAAAGAGTACAACGCGTTAAAGCCAAGAACATGGGATAATGTTAATGATCTATGTAAACGTAAAATGGGTGAAGCTGATTACAAGGATTTCTTTATGTTAAATGAGTATGGCAATCCTGATACAGATAAGTATGCACCAGAAATGAAAATGCAAATATCTAAAGAATTAATAGCTACTTGTAGAGCGAGGGATTAAATGATTAATGTGACTGTTTATGATGGTAAATACACTGTGATACAAGATGAAACAGGTAATGTAAGAGCTTTGCGATACGGCAAAGAATGGAGGGATTGTTGTGGTGATGGATTAGTGTTGGCATTGGCTCAAGAAATCGATACCTTGAGGGAAGAATTAGAAGAGGTCAGGATTAATCATGTATATTAATTATTAATAGGAGGATGAGTTGAAGTTATATGAAATTGATGCAGAAATAGAAGCAGTTGAAGAGGCTTTAAATCTTTATGCACAGGAGCATTCCGGTGACATTACAGATTTCCCTTTTGAGGCTCAGTATAAGTATTTAAAAGGTGCCAGGACTGATAAGTTATTAAACCTTGGTTCATGGTATAAGAGTGTGTCAGCAGAATCAGAGGCATTTGCAAATGAAATTAAGGTATTACAGCAAAAGAAAAGAGTTCGAGATAATAAGATGCAGTGGATTAAGAACTTTATCAATTTTTATCTTAATGATGGTGAAAAAATTAACGATACCAGGGTTCAATTATCATGGCGTAAATCTGAAAGTATTGAAGTAAATGAGGATAAGTTTGATATACGTAATTTAGAACCGGAGTTCAAAGTAATAACGCAATCACTTGATAAGACTAAGATTAAATCAGCTTTAAAAATAGGTAAAGAGTTCAAAGGAATTACTCTGAAAAAGAACAATAATTTACAGATTAAATAACCGGTGTAGCTGAGTGAGCTAGATCCTTTTCAATTTGCTAGTTAGCCTGGAATTGATGCCTTGGATAGAATATTCTTGGTGGGTCGCAGGTTTGAGTCCTGCCACCGGCATTTATAACATTGAACATGAATGAAAGCAAATTACAATTGTGGCTTAATACGGTAGAGTACATTTATGAGTCTATAATTTCTCTGGTTTTATTTTCTGTATTAGTTTATCCATATATGAAGTTCAGGAGTTATAGAAAGATTGTAAATCGATGTTTTATTTTTATATTTCGTTTATAAGAAGATTTTAATGAATAAATGGAAAGAATGGTCTGATTACATACCGCCGAATATGCCATTGTACTTAGCGGTGTATGAGTTTTATGTGGACGGATTTGTGTTGTGGTATAGGGAAAAGTGAAATTGGCAAAAGGAATAAGCAATACAAGTAGAACTCTTGAGTATATTAGATCACAAGGGTGGGAAGCAGCCATTGTTGAAAGATTTAATCCCTATGCCGGTGAGTTTGGACAACGCAAAGATATGTTTGGCTTTGCTGACATTGTTGCAATGGGTGAAGGTAAGATCATTGCTATACAATCATGTGGTCAGGCGTTTTCAGAGCATGATAGAAAGATAACTCAAGACGAATTAGTTGCTCCTAAAGCCCTTCAATGGCTCAAGAACGGGGGCCACATACAATTAGTAGGTTGGCGTAAAGTAAAGTTAAAAAGAGGCGGTAAGGCTATGCGATGGTCGCCTAGAATTAAATTGTATAGTGAGGAAGATTTTAGATAACGTTGGAGGTGAGTAGTGGCAAAATTAAAATGTTTTAACAAGCCAGTTATGCGCCATGTTGCATGGGGCTGTCGAACCTGTAATAAAGTAGATTGGGTTGATGATAAAGAAACTAAAGCTGCACCAGAGCATGTACCGCACCGTGGCGTAGATATAGGTGATTGTAAGGGCAAAATGGTGAAGCTATATAGCGAATAATGATGAAAATAACCTGCGATAGTTAGGTTAAGTGACTTGTTATACTTTCAGATAGAGTACCAAGCAACACGGAAAGTGTACACCTTTCTTAGGTGGTATAGAATATTTAATAAGACATGTATTGTTAAATATTTGAGAGATTCCCATGCGACTCTGCTATCTGGGAGTATAACAGTCGTAGATAAGCGGGCGATACAAGGGTAACAAACCACAAGAGCATCTATCGCTCCGCTTCATTTGTGGGTTATAATTTTATTTATTTGGAGCAAACAATGAAAATAGAAGTAGGTTTAATTAATATTCATTTTATACCAGAAACAGAATACGATTATTTTTGCATGGGGGTAATAACATCTAAAAACAAATCTCATGTTCAATGGTTAGATGGAAAGCCTATAGAGTTTCGTATGCAGAAAGAAGATGTTATTATAGGGCTTTATTGCAATAGAGATTAAAATAAATAAAATTATAACTGTCAAAGATCAGCTTCCACCGGGTTGATCTAATAACTTTACTAAGCAATTAGAATCTAAACCGCACGAGCAATGGTGGTAAGCCTGTAGCGGTTTGTTATGCCTTCGGGCTACGGAGAGAAAAAATGATAGAAATTGAAGAAAGTAAGACAGCCGACACAAGATCCTGTGATTATTCTACAGTTACAAAAGAGCAACTCTGTGATAGTAGCGTTCAGCATATTGGAGACATAAAGAAAGGTATGAATTTTTTTGTACAATTAATAACTGATTCTGCCAAGCGTCATGATTTTGATAAATTGGAAAACATTGATCATTTTCACCATGATTTTATTACCGGATTTAAAGAAACTGGCTGGTGGGATAACCACAGGAAAGTAAATAGACATCATTTGCTAGAGGATGATGGAATACCAGAAAATGTAAATCTTGTTGATGTCTTGGATATGATTGTAGATTGTGTTATGGCAGGCATGGGAAGAACAGGGAGTGTGTATCCTTTGAACATAAAACAAGAAACATTGAAAGCTGCGTTTGACAACACTGTCGAATTATTAAAAAGACAGGTAGTTGTGAAGAAGGCATAACAGGACATAGCTCAGCCGCTGGCTGAAGAAAGGGAGTGTATGGAACCTATAAGTAAATTTAGGAATTTAATTAATAGTAATGGTGAAATTCCAGGCCTCAAACCGCAAAAAGAAACAAGCGAGAAAGACATTGAACCGGACGCGCAATTGCCAGTCGGATCTGAAGCGGTTGGTTATGTGGCCGGCTGGCAACCCATGGAGACTGCCCCACAAAACGACGATATCCTTGTTAGAAACTTCCAGACAAAAAAGGAATATGAATGCCACTATGCTGAGGGAGGCGGAGAAGATCAGCCGTGTTTTGGCCCTGCTTGGTTTTACTGGAATGGTTGTATGTATATGGAAATTGATTTGAAACATTGCAAATGGAAACCTTTAACCAAAAAGACAGCCACATAACTAGGAGTTTATAAGTTTCTTTATAATATCGCATTTACGGTGTTATCTATAAGAAGGTAAGATTATCAAGGGTTAATCATCCGGCATGTACGGTTAGCTCGGCATTAACCGGTTGATTATTTATGCGAAGTGAGGGGCGCAACCTTGAAAGTGGCACATGGTTACTTGCGCAACTGTGTGCCACATAATGCTAAGGGTAAATTGTAATTATAGAAAGGAGTTAAATATGAAGGAAAATCAACATATTCCTGCTGTAATAGATTTTGCTTATGAAGTAATTAATCTTTATGAAGAAAATTTCAGATTGCGTCAAGAGTTAAATCACTATAAAGAATTAGATAAAATAAGCATTGAACAGATAGAAAGAAGCAATAAGCATACTAAAGAAATGACAGGTATTATTTTTAAAGCCATTCTTGATCCTGAATCTACTATTAATAAAGGTAGTAGGGCAATATTTGAAAACAAGCTAAAAGAAAGTCATAAATAATAATGGATTTTCCAGATAAAATAATTAAAGGCGATGGTATCAGGCAAGTTGAATATATTCGAGAGGATAGAAAAGGAGCGAATATGAAAAATATAACTGAAGGGCAGCATGAAGCTATTAAAGATTTTTTTTATGATAATGGAATAGAACTTGAATGGAGACTCATACATACAAGTATTGATTTTGATGACTTTTCAAAAACAGTTACTATAAAAATAGATAATATGAGCGAAGAAGAATATAAATGGTTTAAGGAGGGGTTGTGATGTCAAAATGTCCTAACTGCGGTCATGAAATAAAAGTAAAATACAAAAAAGTGATCTTACCTTCATTCCTGGACATAAACGTATGGGAAGCATACAAGGAAATGAGAGTGAAGAAAAAGAAACCGCTTACTGATTTTTCCACTGTTCGTATCATAAATAAAATGAAGAAGTTTCATAGTAAAGGATTAGCCGTAAATGAATGTTTGGCTGTATCAGTAGATAAGGGATGGCCTGATATATATGAGTCTGTTGTTGACCAGCCGAAAGTAGCAGTTAGTTACAATACATACGTGCCTCCTCCTGAGCAAAAGAAAGTTGTTTGTACACCAGCGCAAGAAGCTATACATAAACAGATATTTAAATTAGGTAGGGTGTTTGCGAAAGGTACTGCAAAAGAAAAAGTTGACGCGAGAGTAGAGATAGATAGACTGAAAAAGGAATTGAAGGAAATGAAGTAAATAACAGGTCAGTGATAACTTGCGAGAGAAGAACATGAAAATACGAAAAGTAATAATACTATGGATCGCACGTATATTTCGAGTCAAAGTTGATTCGTTGGTTATAATTCCTGTTGATGACTCAATAAAATGGATTAGCGTAAAAGATCGTCTTCCTGATGATACCGATTTGTTAATCCAATATCTGATATGTCATTATAATAATTTCATAGAAGTAGCAAAGTTTAAAAAAGGAGAATGGTATCACATTAGTGATAGGTTAAGTGAGCCAGATTATAAACTGAGTAAAGAAGGGCAACCAGATTATTGGGCAGTAATCACAGAGCCAGAGGAATTATAACAGGTCTTGAATAACATGCGAGAGAATAAGAAAAAAATAAGGAAAACAATAGTGCGTTGGATCGCACGTGCATTACGAGTCAATGTTAATTCGTTGGTTATGTGTCAAGCTATTACTCGAATATATAATTCTGGGTATAATGAGGGACACAATGATACAGTTGAGGGTATGTATACTCATATTTATGCAGAAGATATAGATACCTACCAAGAAGATTACGTTGAAGAATTATTGAGTAGTATCCAAGAATTAGACACATAACGTGGAATTGAGCTACGATAGTTAGCTCAAATGATTAGTTATAATTTTAAGGAGACTAAATAATGAGTGCAGATAATTGGGTAACTTGTCCTAGATGCCTGGCAAATGCAAAAAAAGAAAAGGAAGATTTAATAGCTAAGAAGAATGATTGTTATGGGAAAATACCAGAAGATAAGTATTTAGAATTAGTTTTTGAAGCAGACAAGCCAATTGAGAATGAGCAAACACTTAGAGAAGATTATGATATAGGAATTGATGGAGATGAGTTTTCTGTTAATTTTCGTGCAAGCTGTACTAAGTGTGGGTTGATCTATAAATATTCATTTAATGAACAATTAAAATTATAACTATCAAAATTGAGACGCATAAAATACCACCAAGAATCGGATAAGTATTTTAGGTCGTTCTCGAATGGGTTGTTATATGATATTTATTAAGACCACAAAAATGAAACCATATTACAAGCAAGAAGATATAACAATTTACTATGGGGATTGTCTGCAGGTTATGCCACAACTAGAACAAGTTGACATGATACTAACTGACGTACCTTATGAGAAAACCAATTGTGAATGGGATTCTATTATCCCACTGGAACAAATGTGGAAGCAAATAAATCATATCAAGAAAAAGAACAGCCCAATTGTTATGACAGCGGCTCAGCCGTTTACTTCTATGTTGATTTGTAGTAATCTCGGTATGTTTAAATATTCTTGGGTATGGGAAAAATCATCGGCAAAGGGACATTTTAATGCTAAGAAAAGACCTATGGTAGCTCATGAAGACGTCTGTGTGTTTTATGATAATCAGCCTACATACAATCCCCAAATGACACATGGGCATGTAAGGAAATCTGCTACAAAACGGAAAGAGCTTAACTCTGAGGTTTATAGTAACAATACTAAAACGGTTAGCTATGACTCAACAAGCAGGTATCCTCGAAGCGTTCAGATATTTAAGCAGGATACGCAAAAGAGTAGCGTGCATCCGACACAGAAGCCAGTAGCCCTTATGGAGTATATGGTCAGAACGTATACAAATGAAGGAGATACCGTGTTAGATATAGCAATGGGATCTGGAACCGTGGGCATTGCTTGTCAAAATACAGGTAGAAAATTTATTGGTATTGAAAACAAGGCTAAATATTGCGGAATATCCACGCAAAGATTAGGTCTTAATAATTAGCATATAACAAGTGGTTTATAAGTTTCTTTATAATACCGCATTTATGGTGTTATCTATAAGAAGCAACGATTAAACAAGCTACCCCTGGCACAATTGCACAGGGGATGGCATTGCTTTTAACTTTCCTTTCCTCTCGGATTAACTGCCAGTATACAGAATATACATATTACACCAATGACCGCACATATTGCGCCGCCCCATATGAAGTATCCTGGATGTAATATGTACAATGTTTTTATTGAGTTCATGTCTTTCCCCTCCTCTTTAATATCATATCGGCTAACAACCCGCGTTCTAATGGTGTAAGTGGCATTTGATGTCCACCTGTTAAAATAAGCATATCTAATTCATGGAGCAGGTTGTTACTTTCCATTAGCTTCAGCTTTTCTCTGTTGTTTGGATGGCATATTTCAAAATTATTGTTGTTCATTATGTTGTCCTCTCTCTCTTTAAAGTTTATTCTTCTACATTTTCCCATGCGGTAAGAATTATAGCTTTCCATTGCTCCCACCATATCCCAGCATCAGGATCAAGTTTTTCCGCTTGTTCTGTTGTTAACTCTCGCCAATATTCAATTCTATGTTTTTTACACCCTATTTTTACCAAGTTTTTTCTAATATGGACATGATATCGACACTCAAAAATTATATCTGTTTTTGGTAGGTTAGCTCTGGACAGGTCAGCTCCGTGTAGGTTAGCTCTGGACAGGTTAGCTCCGGACAGGTTAGCTCCGTGTAGGTCAGCTCTGTACAGGTTAGCTCCGGACAGGTCAGCTCCGTACAGGTTAGCTCCGTGTAGGTTAGCTCTGGACAGGTCAGCTCCGTACAGGTCAGCTCCGGACAGGTCAGCTCCGGACAGGTTAGCTCCGTACAGGTTAGCTCTGTACAGGTTAGCTCCGGACAGGTTAGCTCCGTGTAGGCTAGCTCCGGACAGGTTAGCTCCGGACAGGTTAGCTCTGGACAGGTCAGCTCCGTACAGGTCAGCTCTGGACAGGTCAGCTCCGTACAGGTCAGCTCCGTACAGGTCAGCTCTGGACAGGTCAGCTCCGGACAGGTTAGCTCTGTACAGGTTAGCTCTGTACAGGTCAGCTCTGGACAGGTTAGCTTTTGATTTTATTTCATACCCATTGACAATCATTTTTTCCTCTTTCTATGCGTGATAGTATGCGCACCCCACTGGTTGAAGGTTATTTATCTAATACAATCAAGGCGGTATTTACATTAGTTCCTGCATTCTTGAATCCACTTAACAATTATCGTTTTCATGATGTGTCCTTTCTTTTTTTTATCATCAATTTATTTTCTTTAATAATTTCACTGGCTATGTACTTGTTTACAAGACCACTTAAGATATCTTGTATATTCTGTCTCTTATATTCTGTCTCTTCAATAGAGATAGCCTTAATAACCTCTTGTAATTGCCAGGTGGTATAAACAATCCCAATTGTAATGTGTTTTTTGACTTGATATGCCCTTTTGGTTGTAATGGTCGTCTTATCTTCATTTACATTCCCCTAAAACCTCGTAAGATAGCCACTGTGAGCCTCTCTTTATTTCAACATGGTCTAGCATGGCATTACCTGTTTGTGCTGTAGAATGGCTACCCTGCTGTGCTAAAAATACGAGTGCTGAGACAATACCGAAGGTAATTGTGGCATATAGCCAGTATTTAAGTATTTTGTACATGAATTATTTCTCTCCTTCTAATAAATTAATGTATTTAACTACCAATTCAATAGGAATATATGCGTATACAGAATTAAATTTAGTAAATTGTTGTGGTGCTCATGAAATCAGCATTTTCTAGCGGAACACCTTTTCCGGCTCTTGATAAGTTTAATGTGTTAATGCCTGGTAATATATTGCTGCATTTTGGACACACTCTGTTGCCGGGGCTTAATGACAGAAATTTAGGTATCTTTCCTGTTACCGGGTCCGCAGGACATCTCAAGCATTCTCTCATTGCTTCCTGAGATTTATTTAGTTTTTTCCTTTTGTAACCATCTTGTTTTTCAAAATTATTGTTGTTCATTATGTTGTCCTCTCTCTCTTTAAAGTTTATTCTTCTACATTTTCCCATGCGGTAAGAATTATAGCTTTCCATTGCTCCCACCATGTCCCAGCATCAGGATCAAGTTTTTCCGCTTGTTCTGTTGTTAACTCTCGCCAATATTCAATTCTATGTTTTTTACACCCTATTTTTACCAAGTTTTTTCTAATATGGACATGATATCGACACTTAAAAATTATATCTGTTTTTGGTAGGTTAGCTCTGGACAGGTCAGCTCCGTACAGTTCAGCTCCGGACAGGTTAGCTCCGGACAGGTTAGCTCCGTGTAGGTTAGCTCTGTACAGGTTAGCTCTGTACAGGTCAGCTCTGTACAGGTTAGCTCCGGACAGGTTAGCTCCGGACAGGTTAGCTCCGGACAGGTCAGCTCCGGACAGGTCAGCTCCGTACAGGTCAGCTCCGGACAGGTCAGCTCTGGACAGGTCAGCTCCGTACAGGTCAGCTCTGTACAGGTTAGCTCTGTACAGGTTAGCTCCGGACAGGTCAGCTCCGTACAGGTCAGCTCCGGACAGGTCAGCTCCGTACAGGTCAGCTCCGGACAGGTTAGCTCTGTACAGGTTAGCTCTGTACAGGTTAGCTTTTGATTTTATTTCATACCCATTGACAATCATTTTTTCCTCTTTCTATGCGTGATAGTATGCGCACCCCACTGGTTGAAGGTTATTTATCTAATACAATCAAGGCAGTATTTACATTAGTTCCTGCATTCTTGAATGTGCCTTGTGGTAAATCTTCCCAGTGCGTTGCAATGTCTTTGAATGCGGTTTGCTGTCTAGGGCCATTTGCACAGATTGTTACTAACCGTCCTCCGGGTTTTAGCATATCAAAAGCATGGTTTATATGCTTAATATCTGATCCTTTTTCGAATGGTGGATTCATAACAATGCGGTCAAATGTGCCAATATCGCCATTACAATCAAGGAAATCTTTATTGACGACCTTACCGGATAACATCGTATTAAGTGCAGTACATAGATCATAGTTGATTTCCACACTTGTCAACTCAGTTCCACAGTTTTTAACAATTTCATTGACTATATTTCCTGTTCCTGCTGATGGCTCCAGTACTGACATGCCTTGTTCGATATTAGCATACATCACCATAGTTTCCGCTATGCCTTGCGGAGTTAGATAAAGCTGATTAGATACAGCAACTTTGACTCCTTGTTTTAGCATGTCTTTACACTTTTCAAGTTGTGAGTTAGTTGTAGATTCTGCGTAACTTGGTTTAATTAATATTTCTTTGTGCTTATCTTCTGTAATAATTGGCTGTACCGGTTCCGGTGTAATGGCTGCCGGTTTTTTGTGTACTTTGCTATCAGTAAGGAATACCGCCCATAATTGGCGACCTATTCCCGCAACTCTTACCCTATGCGAATTTCCACAAGTCAATGTATATTTAGCATAAATTTGCTTATATTCGCCCTTTGTCATTTCCTTCTGTTGTAATACTTCCTCGTCTTTCCATCTTACAACTATTACTTCATCAGCTCTATAATTACAAATCGGTAATTGCTTCGGTCTTGCCTTTGGTTTAAGCAAGTCAGATGCACCTTGATCATCAAGCATAGTCTTTTCATAAGTTATCCGATTTTCAAGATGGTTAATCCACCTTTGATAATATTTTATATTGCGTTCGTGCTTTGGAATAGATAAGGCTTTTGCTTCCTGTTCATCAATCAGACCTTTATCTAATCCGCTCCATAGACTCTGTGCTCCTTCATAAGTACTGTTTGGGTATTTATCCTTAGTAAAGTAAACGCTTAAATGGTCAAAGTAATTTGCTATTGTTTTTGCTCTTGCCAGTGTCAATTCTGTGTTTTCTTTGTCTTTAAAGAATTTTACCGGATTGGTCCACATTTCAATAATTTGTTCACTTTCTTTATTATACTTCTTGTACTTTCTCTGTTCTGCTTCAAGCTTCTTGATTCGTCTTGCTCTCACGTCAGGTTTCTGTTTATATTTAGCGTCGGCAAGTGCGCCTTCTGCCCTATATTTCCAATATTCTGAAGTCTCCCACATTTTGACAGCCTTCTGCAATCCTCTTTCTATCTTCTGAGCGTCTTTTTCTGCTTTGCGTTGTGAATGATGGCCTATTAATATAGGTTGTCCCATTGGTATGTTGTCTGTGATTGCTTCAACTGCCTCTGTTGCCTGTTGTGCATCACTGGCTCTCTTGTCACTATATACCTCAAAACGTTCTGCCCGTACTTCGGCACGTTCTGCAAGAGTTGTGTCCTCATCGCCGATACTACCGCAAAGACCAATTAAAAAATCTTCTGCTTTAGGACTCCAGGAAGGTTTCACAAATATTCCTTGCTTTGGGGCCCATTTAAAGCCAAGTTCCTTTACTCTTAAATACATTTCCTTGTCTAGTCTCTCGCTTGCGGTTAGTCTCAGTTTGTTATCTTCCGGGCTGTATGTTGCTTTATAAGTAGTCATTTCGTTTCCCTCACTTTCTCAATTAAAAATTGACAATATTCATTTTCACATACCCTGGCATACTCTGAAATACGCTTAGTCTGTAATACTCTGCAAGCTTCAGACCTGCACTTGTTCCATTTTTCCTGAGTGTTGAATCGCTCACAATTATTAACTTGCATTAACTTACTACCTTTCTTAATTAAGTTTTTGGCTATAAAGTTAAATAGTGGGTGTTGTTAATTAAGGTTAAACAAATTAAAATTATTTAAACTTCTCAATTGTTACTTATTGCAACTATCGTACCAATCATATTTATAAACTCTGAGAATCAATACAGAGGTAGTACAGACATGAAATAAGTCATAAGTCATAGTTGAATAAACCGTTTAGTTGAAATGTGTCGTAAGTCTAATGATTTAGCTTGAGAATGACAGGTTTTCCATAGATCCGGGAAACCATTTGATATTTAGAGACAAAAAGTCAAAATGAGGTGAAATGTGATTAAAATTAATGACATTATTTCTTAAAAAACACAGAAAATTATCTTGACAAATGCGGTTGGATGATTTATAAGGGGTTAAATAAAATAATTGTCGTTGTATGAGAACGATTTAAGGAATTGCATCTTTCGCGATGCACGCTGAAGCCTTTTGTTTTGTACTCATACTACGAAGCAAGAGGCTTTTTTTATGGGTAAATCATGAAAAATAAATATAGATTTATTGTATTAAGCGTATTGATAGTCATATTTATTTTTTCTGCTGGTTGGTATTATGGCCAAATGCTATTTAAGGCTGGATATAATGCAGGGGTAATGGATTTCTACAAAAAGACAGTTAATATGCTGGAAGCAAAAGGCTATCATCATGGCAATTAAACATAGAATGAGGCAATGAAAACAAGAATATTAGTATACAAAGACGGAAATGGGAATTATAAGTATCGGCCTCAGTATAGATGGTGTGGTTTCTGGCTCTATTTTAAAGTATGCGATATTGCTGGCCAGTCAATTGTAGAAAAGAGCTCACTTTCAGGAGCAATGGGTCATATTAATCATGTACATAGAAATTCTTTAAATAAAAAGCGTATTTTTTGTAAAGTGATTAAGCAAGACTAATCAGGCATAGATACAGAACGTTAACAAAGATCGGGCAGCGGTCAAGGCTTGGCCTAGCACCTCCGGCGATGTCGTTGTGTCTATGTTTAATCAGTCTTAGCGAAAACCAAGCGAAGGAGTGATTACGGGCGGGGCATGGGTGGGGCCGTTCGTTATAGTACAAGTATTCCATGTCGCACTGCCGGCTATCTGACTCGACTCAGTGGGGTAAATTAACCTTATTAGAGGTCAGGATGTTTGCTAGGCTCAGTATTAAAAGTTTTTTCTCTTTTATATACTGGGGTTCTACCGAACTAAACTGATCTGATCTAGTAAGGTATTTATAAACAAAAGATGTGTTAAGTGTGTAAAGATAAAACTTATGAAACCAACAAAAGATGAATTCCTGGAATGGTTAAGGGAAAAAGAGCCGGAAACAGAACTACACCCATATCAAATTGAACTGGCTGAATGTTTTATTGACTATAAAAATAAGGTATTTAGTGGTGGGCTTAGGAGTGGGCGAACATTTGTTCTTGAAAGAGTGAAAGATTATTACAGGGAAAAATGTCCATATGTGGAGACAGAGCAAATATAAAACATGAAACTAGAATTTTACATTGATGATTTTTGTTGGTTGCCTTATTGGGCGTATACTAAGTATGAATCCAGAAAGATGGCTGAATATCATGGACATGTCTGGGGTTTAGAGATGTTTTTTTTATGGTTTGGAATTACAGTGACGGGTGAATTATAACTAGTTGTTTATAAGTTTCTAGATAACATTACAAAAGCGGTGTTATCTATAAGAGAGGAGAGTAATACTATGCAAGGAATAGGAATAAAGAGTTTACAATATAAAGAGGTACTAGACTATCAACAAGTGCTTCAGGAAGCTACACAAGCCAATAAGTCACTACTGAGACACTTGTATGATAAGTACATACCGGTTAAAGCTAAAGGAGGAATACACAAGATATCAAATACAAGTATTTATGATTGTGGTAAAGATAAGATTGTTGTTAAGTGGGATGAGTGATGAGATATACAGTTTATTATAACAAAACCATAAAAACATCAATTGAAGCAGATACAAAAGAATTGGCATTGGACAAGTTTATAAAAGTGCATCCTGACGTGTCGATAAGTGATGATGAGGTTGCAATAATGGAACCTACAATTACCATTCGGAAGGATGAATAGAAAGGACTGATTATGAAAAATGAAAAGACTGAAAATAAACATGATAGTATTGCCGCATTAGAAGATGAATTAACAAAGGCATTTATAAATTTAGAATATTCAAGAATAACGCCATTATTTAGCTATTCTGATTGGTGGCCAGATGCAGAGCATTATGCAGAGCATTTCTGGAACAATGACCCCATATTCCGTAGAAGAGTACAGTTTACGGTAGCAGGAGTTTTGGAAATAGTGGAAAAGTATGTAAAGTGACAAACCACCACTTACGACAAATCAACTAAACACAAAATAATCATAAATCACATTAAACAAACCAGTTATAACAAACATAAAAATATCCTTGACATTCATCTTTCAGACACTAAAATGATAAAAAAATAAATCATGCTGACACATGGTAATTATATCTTAAACAAGGAAGCCTTTAGATAATTATGTCAGGAATTGTCTTCAGGCTTTTTTTGTTTATATGGCTCTATCCAGAAAAATAAGGAAAAAGTATAATTTTACTAGTAAACCGGTTAAACTTGATGGAGTTGATTATCTAAGAGGAAAGCCAGGTATTTATATTAAAATGTTCTGGATCCGTGTTAATAAAGGAACATATAATCGATTAGAATTGTTACAGGGTTTCTCAAGCCTTCAGTTTTATAATAGCGAATCATTAATTCGTAGACGTAGAATATATGATAAATGGAAGTATGATGTTACTATGGATCCTGATTGTTTTGTGTGTTCGGATCCAGCAGAGATAAGGCATCATGTTGTCTGGTTAAAGAATGGTGGTAGCAATTCAAAGCAGAATTTAGTATCATTGTGTAATGATTGTCATGGAGAAATACATCCATGGTTGAAGGTTCCGGATAAATAGCGTGTATAATATTTACCGGAATAACGTATAGATGTAAGCCTGAAATGCATCATAACAGGATCCAACAATATACTGTAGTCTATCAATATTGCCTGTTATCAGCTTATAAGTAGTCAGGCATGACTTGCCATGTGCCATAAAGAGGAAAGACCTTATACATCAAGCACAAATAAAGCAGTCATTGATAGTACAGTGGTATAGCTCTCCATGTATACTATATTAGAACCATTCCGCTTGAACTCAAAACAAGCGTGTCCTTAGCCGGACTGGCCTATTTTTCTTCTTTTTATTTATAAATGAGAACATATCAAAGATCTAAACCATTTCCACTTTGTAAATATTGCAAAAAACAGATGGATTACTGGGTGCCAGGACAATTAGACAAAGACGCAGCTCATACAGAATGCTATGCAGAAGCAATGGCAACTAACACAATGTAATAAAATAAGCTTGACAAATACTTATCAATGTGGTATCAGCAAGGCATGTCAAGGGCAATACTTAATAATACAAAACATGAGATTGAGAGTATGCATGTTGAAGGTATGAAACAGACAGAAATAGCCAGACAACTAAAAATCTCTCAACCAACCGTATCACAACACTTGAATAAGCCTGAAGTTAAAGAACTAACTCAACGGCTTAAAGAAGCACTACAGAAAAATCATGCACATAAATTTATCAGAAGAGTTGTTAAAACTGAACAACAAGCCGGTAAATTAAATGACTACGTTTTAGGACTGTCTGAAGATAATCCAACAAGATACGAAACACCTGAACAAATAGAAAAAGCATTGAGCAGAGTTGATAAGACCGGACTTGGAATACTTAAGGGGGTAGGGATTTTAGACTCCAACACAATTCATTTTGGTGATAACAACACACAAACTAATGTAATATCGCCTGCATTTCAGGATTATCTTAACTTTCAGAACAGACAGAATGAGATTGAAAGTGGGGATGTAATTGATATAACGCCTTCAGATGGAGTAGATAACCCATGATTAATGATGATAATACCCCACTGATACCAATTGTCATAAGTTCAATGAATACGTTGTGTGAACACACTATAAGATATATTATAGGTCGTGATTATAACATAGTTAGTATTGTGTGATTCTCTTATAAATAATGAATAGGTGAATGAATAGGTGGGGGGTGGGTACCTTAGATTTTGATTTTAGATTTCGATACTGATATGTCTACCCCAGCCACGCAATGGTCTTTATCTATTAAAAAACCACACAATAACATAATTTGCATATTGACAATTAAATAGATAATATGTTATAATTCCTTTATTATAATTTTAATATTAATAAGGGGAGTTTATAATGTTTGATTGTAGCTGTGTTGTTTGTGGTGATAGGTTTAGTGCTAAGACGATGTTTGCTACTGTTTGTGGTTCTCGGTGTGCTATGCGGAGGTATCGTAGTACTGAGAAGGGTCGTACTAGGGTTAAGGAGTATAATAAGCGTTACAAGCGGCCTGATATTGAGAAGGTGTGTAGTGTATGTGGTCTTGAGTTTGTGACGGCTCGTGAGTCTCAAGAGTTTTGTGGTAATTGTTCTGGTGGTAAGGAGGCGAATTATTTATCTCAGAAGAGGCATAGAGCGAAGCATCCGAACAAGGCAAGGATCAGGGATCGTACGAGTAAGCGTATTAATCGTGACAAAACATTAGAGCGGCTGAGTTGTTGTCTTTGTGGTGATGAAAAGAGTGAAGCTCATCATTATAACTATGATCATCCGTTAAATGTGATTTTTTTGTGTAAGAAGCATCATACATTGGTTCATTCGTTTAGTTTTGTAGATTAAAAGGAGGTGATGTCTTGATGGCGCGGGATGCAATGACTATGTTACTCCTAATCTTATTGGTTATTGACCAGGGGGTGCGTCCTGGTTATTAAAACGCATATGTTTAGTTTGGTTGACCTTTAGTCGGGAAGGGTGATAATGGCAAAGCCAGGGAAGCTTGAAGTAAGGATATCTGATGATGAAGATTTTTATTTAGTTCTTCATGATTCTTACCATACTTTTTATCGGAGGCGTGTTGTAGAGGAGAGGGATAATACTCCGTTGAGTTGGGATGAAGAGGTGATTGGCAAGTTATGTGAGCATATATTGGCAAGGGATGAAGAATATAAGAGGGATTTACAGAAATGTGATGAAATACTTGATAAGCTTGACACTCTTGATAGAGCTCTGAAGAGTACATGAAATATCTTTTAATTGGCAGGGGATAAGATGGGTAATGATAATAACAGGTTTCGTCGTTTATCTGTTTTGAATTCAAGAAGAGCTGGTCATGGTCTGTTAAATGGTTTTAGTGGTATTGCTTTTAGTGGTTTGATTAAAGCGGCGAAGGATAAGCATTATGAGTCAGTGGTAGAAGTTATTAAAGATGTAGATGTAAGGGATGTTACTGATGATGAGATTGAGTTATTACCTGAGAGAGCAGGTACATGAAATATCTTTTAATGGCATTATTTGTTGTTGTTCTTTTATATTTTGATATTCGTGTAGAATGGTCTCCGTATGATTTAACGAAGATTATTGCGCTTTATGTGTTAAGTGGTATTATACTTGTGGTATGGTTTATAAAGGGGGTATTATGGAGTCTTCAGTAACTATATTGAAAGCAAAAAATGGTTATATAATAAGTAGTCGCAGAAAGACATTAGTTCCCTCTTCTACGGCTACTGCTTTAAATGCTGGATTTGGTGATTGTGAGAACATAGTATGTTCCTCTTTAGATGAGTTATTATCTCAAATTGAAGATATTTTCAAGTCTTAATTATGCGGTTAATAAAGTCGGTATTAGAGAAGATTAATCTTTAGTCGGAGAGAGAGAATGGAGAGTAGATATGAAATTGAGGCAAAGGCAGAGTATAAAACAATTAAGGATATAAAGTCTCGTATTGGCGAAGGTGTTATAGATTTATTGTCACCAAAACCTTCTGCGATATCAAGGTATGATCTGTTTTTAGCTCATTTGCTAGGTGGTTATATCGCATCTAGGGATGTTGACATAGATACGGTAATAAAGACTCCAGAAGCGAGGCAGATTGTTAAATCTCTTAAAAATATTGCAAGGGTAGCATTAGAATAATGAAAGCAGGTGTGTGTTTTAACTATGCGGTCATAGGTGTTTTGGTTGCTACGATAATATCTGTTATGACTTCTGTAGCTCCGGGGATAAGTTTCTGGGGTTTTCATCGGAAGTATGACGGGTTGTTATTATTGATTGTTTGTGTGTTTCTTTTTTATATTATATTGTGTAATGTAAAGAAAAAGGATATAGATGGTTTTATATGGGTTTTTATAGGTGTTGGCTGTCTTTGTAGTCTGTATGGGGTGTATCAATCATTTGGGATGGACCCTGTTGATAAGGTAATTGATCTTGATTATAAGAGATGGCCTGGGTCTACGTTTGGCAGGGCGGCATTCTTTGGTGCGTATTTAACGGTAGTTATACCACTTTCTTTTTATATGTTGTTGAAGTTTAAGAAGTGGTGGATGTATCTGGTTGTGGGGTTATTGTTATATGCGTTGGTACTGACTAAGGCAAGGGCGTCTTTTGTAGGTGTTTTTGTTGGAATGTTGTATTTTGTTTTGTTATGCAGGTGTTATATATCGTTCAGGCTGATTGGTGTGGTTCTTGGTTTTATAATTATCTTGAATGTTGTGTTGCCTGAGTCTCCGGTTAAGCGTTTGATTGAATATAGTAGTGCGCGAGAGACGAGGCATGAGATATGGCATGTTGGTTACTCGATTATTAAGGATAACAGGTGGTTTGGTATTGGGCCTGATTGTCTGCCTCTTGTCTATGGTAATTATCGTATTGCTGAATATGGAGAGGTAGGAGCGTTAAAGGCACGTCTTCATAATGAGTGGTTGGACATATTAGTTGACACGGGTATTATTGGTTTGGTTGCCTGGTTGTCTTTTTATGTGCAGTATTTCCGTCTTTCGTGGTATGGACGGAACAGGATGGTGACGATTGCGTTGAGTAGTAGTTTGTTGGGATATTTAGTGCAGAATCAGTTTAGTTTTGGTATGATACCGAATATATTAGTAATGTGGTATTTAGTTGGTTTGACGGTAGTGTCAGTGAGGAGTCAGTAAATGGAAAGTCTAAGACAGATAATAGAAATAGTAAATGATACATTTCCTGATCTTAATAACGAGGGGCTAATTATAGATCTAATGGGTAGGTACGTTAGTAGAGAAGATTCCCTTGTTATGATGGATATATTTGATGACAATAAATGTTGTGCTAAGTGCTGTTATTGGCATGAGGCTTCAGAAGAATGTAGGCTGAATCCAGTACCAGTAACTGGAAAACTTGTTGATTATTGGTGCCGTTATTTTAAAAAAAAGATAAAAATGGCTGATATTAATATTAAGCCAGAGAAGATAATAGAATTGACAGATAAATAGCATTTTATATTAATTTAAGAATAGTGCTCTCAGACGAGGGGAGGCAATAAGATTTCTAGATTTCCATTACATGGGTTTTATGTTGACGGTGCGGGTAATATAGTTGTAGGTGGTACTGCTATTATCTATGATTATTTAGCTGCGGACCCGTCTAACCCTACAGTTGTTTCTACGTTTTATGATGCAAAATCAGGTGGTAATGTAATAACCTCTATTACTACCGATTCAAATGGTGCCTACCTTGCGTGGATAGATGACGGTGATTATAACGGTTCATCTGTTTTTACGCTGATTACCAGTAAGTCTACGCATACTGATGTTCCAATTCATTTCAGTTTACCGGGCTTGTCGTTTAAAGATGCGACAGAAGAGCTTACCAATAAGACTCTTATTTCTCCGGTTCTTGTTACTCCTCAGATAGATGATACAAGTAGAGACCATCAATACATTATTGCGGTAAGTGAATTGGCGGCTGACCGAACGGTGACATTGCCTCTTCTTACCGGCAATGACGAATTTGTATTTAAAGATTTCATTCAGACTCTTACCAATAAAACTCTTACCTCTCCCAAAATAGGTACGTCAATTCTTGATACGAATGGGCTTGAGTTGTTTAATTTTACTGCAACGGCGTCAGCGATAAATGAGATAACGTATGCTAATGCTGCGGCAAGTGGTAATCCTACCATGACGGCTTCCGGGGATGATACGAATATAGGCATTAATTTAGTACCTAAAGGTACCGGTACAATTCAATACAATGGAAGTCAGATTGGAAAAGTATCTGATTTCTTCAATTATCGTGTCGGGCTTGAATGTGAGTGGGCGAGTGCGACAACTGTTACTATAAAGGCTGGTGAGGCAATGGTAAATGGTACGCCGATCAGAAAGCAGACTACTACAACTATTGCTTTGACAACTGCCGGGGATTGGGTTGATGATGCCAGTCATCAGGCAACAGATACAGAGTTTTATGTATATATGAATGACGCTGGAACAATTGAATTTGACGACCAGGCACCGGACGCGAGTGATCCTGATGATAATACCAGTGGTATTCTCAGGTATAATAATACGGGTACTGATACGTCATGGAGGCGTTGTCTCGGGTTTTTGCAGACTAATTCCACCGGTTCAGGAGAATTGGGTGTCGGTAGTGTCTGGAGTTTTGATGAACGATTTGGGCTTAAAAAATATATAGATATTGAAAAGGCATCAACAAGTGGGACTACTGTTGATTTTACTACTGTTCCTGCGGGATCAAGAAAAGTAGTAATAATGCTTGTAGGTGTTTCAACTGATGGCACAGGAGAGTTGCTTGTTCAGATTGGTGATGCAGGAGGGGTAGAAACATCAGGTTATGCTTCTGCTTGCAGCAATTCCGGCACACAGGAAACAGAGACTTCCGGGTTTAAGATAACGGTGCAGAATGTGGCTGCGGGAACTCATAGTGGTACTGTCACTCTGTATTTACAAAATCCGGAAACTTTTACATGGGTTAGCGATTCCAGTATTGCCCGGACTGATAGTGCTGATGCATACCAGGGTGCAGGGAGCAAGTCACTTTCTGCTGAACTTGATAGAGTAAGGATTACATCTGCCGGTACACCGGATACATTTGATGCAGGTGCAATTAATATACAATATGAATAAAAGGAGGAGGTTTATAAATGGCATTAGGTGACAATCTTGGTAGTTTGGGTAGTTTAGGTCGTGCTGCTTCTGGTGTTCAATCCTTTCGCAGTTTGATAAAAGGAGACGTTGCGGGTGCATTGTCTGGTGGTTTGTTTGGTAGCAGTGGAATATTTGGCGGAGGTGGTTTGTTTGGTGGTGGGCGAAGCGAGAGAGATATACGCCTGTCGGCTCTTACTATTCCTGATATATTAAAAGAACAGGGTATAAAGATACGTGGGGCAAAAGGTGGTAGTTTTGGCAGTTTTAGAGATGCTGCAGTTCCACTTGAGCAACAGATACGTTCTATAAGTCCTGCAATAAGAAATGTCGCAAAACAATTTGAAGATTTGGGGTTGCCTGATTACTCAAAAGAGATATTTTTAGAAGAACACAGATTATCACGAACGCCGAGTGGGCATGCAGATGCATTGAGGATTAATCAAAGCAAGATTAATCTCATTAAAAATTCACTTGATGCTTTAGCATTATTCAGGTCAAATCCTGAGTTTGTTAAAAATGCAGAGATAGTAGCAAAGCAAAAAGCCGAAATTGCAAGACGAAAAGAAGAGAAAGGGCCTGATAGGCCAAGGAAGCCAAAGGATGATAATCTCAAAAGGACAATACTAAGGGTTGCATCTCAGTTTGCATTAAGACCGCCTTTAAAGAAGCCTCGGGTTAGAACAAGTGGATTTGTTTCCAGTGGTGGTGGTGGTTTTAGTGATATTTCAGAGCTTAGTCAGGAAGCAGATAAAATAATACCAAGTGGATTTATAAGCAAGCAGGCCACTACACAGAACAGGGCACTTGCATTAGATAGAATTCGTTAAAAGGAGGAAATGTATATGAGCAATAGAAAACAATGTGAGATGCCGGTAAAGCAGCCTCTTACGTTTAGTGGCGTACCGAGAAGTGAGGGTGGTACGGTGACGGGTACTCCGGGAACGGCTATTTATTCAGATGCGATTTATATTGGTGACGCGGAAACAATTACTGCGGTGTTTCAGGTAACAAATGTAAGCGGAACAACTCATGCGAAGATTGAATATCAGGTAAGTTATGATTTTGATCCGAGAACTGAAACAGGGAGTGAATCATCTCCTGTGGCATCATGGGTAGATGATACGACCATTGTTGCTGATAACACGACAAATGACACGGATCTTCCATTCGCGTTGGCTCCATTACTTGCACCTTATATCAGGTTTAAATGGACTGGTGCAGCCAGCAATGGAGCGTTTAATCGTTTAAGAGGACTTGTATTTAGACAATAATTTAAACAGGGGGAGTTATGACTGTTATATTAAGTGAATATAAAAAAGATGAATATCAGGTAGTAAAAGATGGTGTGTTGAAATGTAAACATAAATCGGAAGATAAAGCACGTGCGTTTGCTGCTCAACTATCCGGTAGTGATGACTATGTAGACCAGACTGTAGACCAGACTGTAGAGAAAGCTGTAGAGAAAAAGAAGCCAAAGAAGAATGCATCTAAAGAATAGAGGTTAATATGTCTGGATGGAGGAAAGTAGTTGCCAATGATATGGAGGGTGGGGGAAAAGTGGCTGTTGGCACCTCTCCTGTAGAAGTGACTTTTTCTGAGAAGACAAGAACACAGATAGTAAGGGCTGATAAAGATAACGCTGGTATTCTTTATGTTGGAAAATCAGACGTTTTATCAGATGGTTCAAATGCAGTTACCTATTTATCAAAAGGTGATATTTATATACAAGATTATGATGATAGCCTTAATCCAATGTATGTTGTGGCCAGTGAAGCTTCACAGAATTTCTGGAAGGGGGCGACTCGTTAGATGCCTGGTATAGATTTAAATCCTCATAGAATAACGGAACTTGCAGATTTAGATATTACAGGTTTTACAGAAGGGTCTGTATTATTTGCCGGTGCGAGTTCTGTTACTGAAGATAACGCAAATTTGTTTTATGATGATGCGAATAATAGATTTGGAGTAAGAACGAATACACCACGAGAAGCATTAGAAGTAGCTGGGAATATATTCCTTGGGGCGACAAATACTCTTATATTTTCAGAGACACCGGGAGGTAAACAGGATCTTATGTTTTCCCCTGCTGCTGGAATTATGGTACAGGAAAATTTATCTGTATTCAGGGTCTTTTCAGACACAAATAATAACAACAGTATGACAGATTCTATGTTTGAGGTTCTTGAAGGCGATACTTATGCAGGTGGCGGTGCCAATACATTAATGGACATATTAAAAAACGGCAATGTTGGTTTCGGAACGGTTACGCCGGCAGAAAAGCTTGAGATAGAAGATGCAGATGCAACAACAATACTTCAGATAAGTAATGCTGCTGTTGATGGCGACCCTGTATTAGCCTTTGCTTTATCTGGCACAAAGAACTTTACAATGGGTATTGATGATGGTGATGGGGATGATTTCAAGATAGGTACAACTGCCATCGGTACTAATACTCGATTAAGGATTGACGGTACAAGCGGTACTATACAAACATATAGCGATAGGATGATACAGACAGAAACGTCAACCACTACTGCTACCATGTCTGATACTGTAGAGCTACATGAATGTAACGGCACATCGGCATATACATTGACTTTGCCTACACATAAAGCGAAGAAGAGAATAACGATTAGTAATATAAATACTGGATTAGTTACATTATCTCCTACAAGTGGAAATATTTCCGGTGCTTCAACTCAAGAGTTAGATCAATATGAATCACTTACATTAAAGTCAGATGGAACTGATTGGGAGCTTGCATGAGTCATTTAAGAAATGTAAATATAAAATCTCAAGATTCGACATCTATAGACGCATTTGGTAGGTGGAGGACTTCAGGTACCGGACAAAGACTTGATGTAGAGTTTGTATATGATAAACAGGATGAATTCTTCGACGAAATAACTAACAATGGTACTGTAACATTTAATGGTAATACAAGGGACTTGACTCTATCTCTTAGTGATGCTAACAATGGTAGTTACGCTACTATGAGAAGTCATCCTGTGCCTTATACCCCTGGTAATTCACAATTAATAGACATTACAGGTGTTTTAGATTTAGCTGGTATTGGTGGGGGAACAGCCGAGACATTTATTCGTACAAAAATATCTGGTTCTGTTGTTGAAACTATTACAGCGCAATCAAGTTGGGATAATGCAACAAGTGGAGTAGATTGGACTGATTCACATATATTAATGATGGATTTTCAGAGTCTTAAAGTTGGGCGTATTCGCTTTTTTCTTGTACAAGACGGCTTACCAGCAAAGCTTACTGAGATAACTAATGATAATGTCAGGGATAGTGGGTATTGGCAAGTTCCATCTCTACAGGTATATTGGAGATTGTATAATGATGCAACAGATACGTATATGGAAATGGGTTATGGCGATGAAAACAATGCCATAGGGTTAAGATATAAAATTACAGCTAATGCCAGTGCAACAATGAAAGCGATATGTTGTACGGTAAAAAGTGAAGGCGGAAAAGACTTGTCAGATCTGGGTGGATTGCCAAGAGTAATTGATACACATACAACCTCTGTTACAGTGAGTAGTACTCTTATTCCACTTATTTCTATAAGACCGAAATCCACATTTCAAACATATCCGAACTTAGGAATAGCGTTGGCAAAGTCAATTGATCTGTTTACTGATGAATCTATTCATTATGAAATAATACATAATCCTACATTGACAGGAGCAAGCTTTGTAGATGTAGATACCAGCGCAAGCATGATGGAATATGATACCTCGGCAACTGCTATTAGTGGTGGCCATATAGTTGGTACTGGATACATTGGAGTGGGCACTGGCCCGAAAGCAAACCCTGGAAACGAACAGGGACTTCTTGCTAAAACGGTATTGTGGGATAGACAAGATAGTATAAGTGGAATATTGACATTGGCAGCAATAAGATTAACGGCGTCTGATGCGGCTGTTTATCCTGGGATTTCGTGGGAAGAGATAAGATAAGGTAATAGCATAAAACATCAAATATTAAATAAATATTATGGCAGATATAAATATAACACTGACAATACTGGATGCACAGGTATTAAGAGCTCTTAAGATATTAGATATTTATCCTATACCGCAAGATGAAAATGGTGTTGATATGTATACAGAAAAAGAATGGCTGAAGATTATAATTACCCGTTATCTGAAGTCTCTGGTGCAGCATGTAGAAAGGCAAGAGGGTGAACAACAGGCCAGGGATGCGGTGAGTGATGATGAGATTGCAATATGAAAGAGATAAAACTTGATAAAAGGACAAGAACTCAGGTAAGAGAAATAAAGGCTCAAGTAAAAAGGCTTGAAGATAATATTGTTTTACTGGTTACGGGGTTTATGAATGCAAAAGGGAGAGACTCAAGTAAATATAAATTTAGTAGTGATTTTACAAAGTTGGAATTAATTGAGGAGTAGTGATTATGGACATGAAATTGGTAGACAGTGTTATGAATCGGCTGGCAAAACAGATTGATATTACCGATAAGCAGATAAGAGAAAATGAGGAGGTTGTTCTTGTTCTCAATTCAATGATTGAAATGGGCAATCAGATGAAAGAGAAAAAAGCTCTTGATGAGTCTGTTGAAAAGAGAAGGAATGAACTTTTTGAGCTTGAGGAAAAGCTTGAGGCTATGTACAGAGATGAACAGGAGAGGATTGTTTCTATTGAAAATAAAATCAAGACAGAGAATAGTAAACTGGCAGAGGTGAAAGATAATATAAGTAGGCAGATGAAAGATGCAATAAATAAATGTGGTAAAGAAATAGATGAACATGAACGTAAGTTGAAAACGGTTTTAGACGGGTTTAAGGCAGAAGAAAAGATGTATAAGGATAAAGCTGCTAATGCAAAAACCGAATACGATATGATGGAAAATAAACGGGTTGCGCTTAAAGAGGAAATTGCAAATATATAATGGTTAAACGAGATGAACAGTTCTATGCGGAGCAATTTGCAGGGTATACTTCCTTTATACAGTCATGGTTATATCATGAGTTTATAAATTGTCCTCTTAAGATATTGGGTCTCTTTACAGGAAATAGATTTGGTAAGACGTTCATGGCGGCAAGGAATTATTGTGACCGTATATTCGGGAACCACGGTGTCGCAAGGAAAAACGTATTATATTTTAAGTGTACGGCAAAGGAAAACGGTGAAGAAGTCGGCCATGAATTTAGTCCAAGGGACATGATGGATAAGTTTCCACATGTTGGGCATATGGTTAATCTTGATGGTAGTGAAAGATGTGACCATCCTGATTGTGGCGAGCCGATATATGAGGTACCGAGAAGAGACAGGATATTCAGGTTTGCAAGTGCCTGTTTACCTATGCAGGGCGAAGACATTTATCATAGAAAAAAAGGTGCAATGGCCAGATTTGGTCAATCTCTTGAAATAAAGAATGTTCAACATCCTGCATTTAGAAAATTAATACCGCCTTTTCTGGTAATGCAAGACTGTACTACCAGGTCAGCCCAGATGGTAATTCAAGATCCGTTCGGACGCGGACCAATACAGATTGGTTTTACGTCATATAAACAACCTATGGTTGATAAGACCGGTCAGAATTTAATGAGCTGTTGGTATGATGAACAGGCGGGAGAAGATGAAGTCAGTGATGGGCGTGCGCGCGTGGTGTTTGAAAAGGGAGACCAGTTATTAACGTGTACACCGATTGATTTTACGAGTTTTTATTTTAACGATATATTTGAACAGGCACAGATTATATACAGAACGAAGACTATTGTTGATTTCTTAAAAGAAGATGAGGGTAAGATATATCCTCAGATAGAACATAGAGAAAGTAAGTTGAGTATAGCGGTATTCTGGGCGGCAACCGATGATAATACTCTTATAGACAAAAGAGAAATTGAAGATTTATTGATGACTCATGATGACCCGATAATGAATAAGATAAAGCGATATGGTTTGTTTAAACAGATAAGCGGAAGAATTTTTCCTCAATATGATAGTAATGTTCATACGTATGAAGGTAATAAGATCTTTAATCCGTTTACAATGGTAAATTGAAGTGAATATTAATATAAGGTCTTGGGACTGGCATGATGGAAGATACGGAAGCGACCATTGTATAATATTTGGGACACTGACTCCTACTAATGAATTCTTTATATGGGATGAATTGAAACTGCCTCATGCTACTAATACGACTGAAATGATAGTAGAGGCAATTGGAGAGAAGAGTGGAAACATAAAATATTTGTTTAATTTAATTGATCCATACGCGAATAAGATCCAAAGTAATGTAAATACAACGGTTGTAGAAGATATAAATAAAGAGTTTCGGGATTTAAAGAAAAAAGGTATAGGTATTGGTGGCTACTGGCAATCATGGGATAGTAAGTCGGTGCTTGGTAGGGAAGAGATAAAGAAGCGGCTCAGGAATTCCATTAAGTGTAAAGAGCCTTATAGCAATGTGGAAGATAAAGATGGCGAGATAATATATCTTCCTACGATATGGATAAATTTTGAGAAATGTCCAAATACGAGAAAGAGTCTTGCAAAGTGGAGTACAAACAAAAATGGTGTTCCTGAACAGGCGCATAGTCATTTCTGTACAGCGATAGAGGCGGTTTTAAAAGATATACGGTTTAAAGCAAGAATGAATATAGAAGAGTTTGAATCACATAATCCTTATGCTAAATATTTCCATGCTGAAGGGAGGATGGCAGGATAATGCCAACTAAAGACGAAATAGAAGATCTAATAATTGAGAAGACAGAGGCGGAATATGCAGTTGATTGCCAGAATCATGAAAAAGATAACGAAGATTTTGAGTTATATCAGAGTATGTATAATCTTGCCAGGATGCAGACTGATGAGGATTGGCAGTCAAATACTCCATTGCCTGAGTTCTTAACAGAGATGATTGTACAGTCAGGCCTTGAGGCGGCACAGGAGTTCAGGCGGCGTGATTTTGTAGAGATCTATCATGAATCTAAAGATGATAAGCATCGTCTTGCCGGCGAAGCAAAAAAAGAACTGATTAATCGGGTTCTCAATAAACGTCATCTTCATTATTTTCAGAAACGAATGAGGGCATCCGGACTGAAGAATATGGGAGGAAAAGTCTATTTCAGGTGTAAGTGGGAGAGAAAAACCATAACAAATAAGTCTATTGAACCAACTGCAATACCTCTTGAAAATCCAGTTGAAGGAGGGCAACAGGAAGCAGTTATTGCCATGGAGGTTTCCAGCGATGAAGTGGTATATGACCGGTTTAACCTTGATGTTCTTGATCCTCGTACGGTGAAAGTCAGTCCTGAGATTACTTATTCATTAAATGACAAGAAAAGAGTGAGTATTGAATATGATACTGATATCAATGAGATGATTGAGACTGAGGAGTTGATGGGATACTTTAATCTTGACAAGGTAAAGAAGGCTCTGGAAGGAGCAGAAGGGCATGCAACGGATGTACCTACAGGAGATGATTCAGAGGATAAGCCTGATGTATATAAGTGGACTACTCTCAAGCCGATAAAGGCAGTTGAGGTTCATCTATACGAATGGGTAATTGTTGATGATGACGGAGTATCAATTAAGCCTGGAGTTGATTCACAGAATAACCCTGTTGAGAATGCAGTATTAATGAAAATTATCAAATCGTTTGTTTCCGTTAGTGATAAAAAGATACTTGTCAGGTATCAGAGATATCCATTTAGAACTCCATTTGGAGAACCATATTGTCCGATTGTTATGGGTAAGTGTTATATTCACCCTACTGAAGATTTGGGGTTTGGTGATGGTAAGGCAAGTTATCCTCTTGAGACAGCGAGAAATGGCATATTTAATATGGGTATTGATCGGGTTACATTATCAACATTGCCTACGCTTAAGGCTGGTACAAATTCAGCACAGGAGTTCAGAAAAACATGGAATTTTGAACCAAACGGGATAATGGAGGCTTATGATCCAAACGATTTACAGGAGTTTAAAATCAGTGATGATATTACCGGTGTTAATAATATTATGTCAATACTTACGACAGCGCAACAGGCATCAAACGCAAGCTTTCCTACTGCACAGGGAGGATTACCATTATCCAGTACCAGTGCAACAGCAACGGCTGCGTCAGAGAGCCGTACAGACGCAAGAAGTTTCTATAAGGGGTTGACATATAATAACACTGCATTAATGGAGATATACGACAGGATTGGATGGATGTACTGGCAATTTGCATTGCCGGAAACTGCTGAAAAAGATATGGGTGATAAGATATTTGATTTTAATCCGTATCTTGACCATACGTTTAAGACGGTAACAGAGGCATTAGAGACAGAGAGTTCTCGCGGTGTAAAGATACAGATATTAGATGGCATGTTTGTACAAAATCAACAGATACCGAATAAGAATACTCTTAAGTTGCTTAATTATATAAACACTAAGAAAGCGAAATTACTTGGTGATGAATATGAAGATGTAAACGATGTGTTATTTGACGAAGAAGAAGGGTTTGTTCCTTCAGGTGGGCAAGGGTCTCCGCCTTCGCCTGAAGGTGTTCCTGCAACAAATCAGACAGGGCTACCACAGGGACAGGCAGAACAGCAATTGAGACAGACAGGACCACAAAACTAAGGAGTCGGCATGATTGATTATGAAACGTATAAAAGAAAGTTTGGGAAAAAGGTTAAAGGTGAGCACCATGTCAGTATTTCTCAAGATATATTTGATATGTTGTCAAGTGAAGGTAAGTTTGGGATTGCGTTTGAGAATGAGATTAATCTTGCCATTATGGAAGATGTGCTGATTAATATTTCCAAGGCAATGATGACTGATGATAAAAACAATGATTTGAGTGCATGGAAGAAGATTGGAGAACTTATCAAGAAGGTTTTAGTTAAACACAAAGATGACGATAATGCGTTAAATGATAGGTATTATGAAGTGTCTGCATCACCTGATGAGCGTACTTTTTTTGCTGATAATCCTATATCTAAAAACAATATGACACTTAAAGTTGTTGATGCGTTAAGTGAATTAGGGATGTTTTATCGTGCGATGAGTACTAATGTAGGTGAGGCGGTGTGTAAGGAGATTGTAAAGGCGAAGAAGAAAGCAATTTCAGATATATATGATGCAAATCATAAAAACGGAACATCAGTATATTACAATAAACTTAATTTCATAATTAGTACGTGGGGTCGGAGAATTGGAGCATATGAATCTTATTCTAATAATTTGAAATTTATAAATAGGGGAATTAAAAATGTCGGAAGAAAATAAAGAAGTAACAGAAGAAAAGGGGAGTGAGGTTACATTAGAGTCGTTATCTCAGGCTCTTGAAGAGCAGAGTAAGGCAAATGCCGATTTAATTAAAGCGATGAAAAGTGAAAATGCGGTTGTAGTAGAAAGATTAACTCAGCAGATAGAGGATAGAGATGGTGATATTCAGAATTTAACTAATCTGTTGGGTGGTCTTGCAAATGAGAATAATGATGGTTCTGAAGATGAAGATACAGAAATAACGCAAGACAAGGTAAAGCAGATTATTGAGGACACTAAGAAAAAGGATGTTGAGGATGCGGATAAAGCGAGCAAGGCACATTGGAAAGAATATGGAGAAACGGCGATTGAGTTACTTGACGATGAAGGGCCTGATGGAAAACCTCTTTCCTCTGATGCAAAGGAGGGGATAAGGAAACTCATGGTAGATCATGGTGGAGATATGACAAAAAATCCTACAAAAGATGCTTTCAGAGATTTTAAGAAGGCAATGAAGATATATTTTGGGACAGATAAAGAACATGGGTTCAAAGGCGGTTCTGTTGCCGGTACTGGTGGCGGAGGAAGTGACAGCAAGAGTTCAGGGAAAAAGACGTATACTCTTTCTGCAGAGGCGAAGAAACAGCTTAAGGAGTTGGGTGAGACTGAAGAATGGGGCCTTGAAATGATGGCTAAGAGGGGCAAAGAACGTGAAGAAGCTATGATATAAAACGGTATAAACAAATTATCAATAAATCAGGGGATTGAAAGGCTGGTCGGAGCCGACTCGATGACTATGCCATGATATCCCCTTTTTTATTGACATAGATAAAATGAAAAAAAGAAAAGACGCAATATATATAGATACTAAGGTACCGATTCCAAAGGCAAGAACAAGGAGGTCGAGGCATATTCCAGTTGAAGGTCAGCCGGTAGAAGAGTATCAATATGAAAAACTTCTCAGATGCTGGTATTGTGGTGATATAAATACAACAGGAAGAGATGAAGAGGACACTGGTAATAGTAGAATGTCATCTACTTATGAAATGCCAAGGCAAGTATCTCAGGGAAGTGCAGGACAGACAGGGGAAGAAGCGAAATCGGTGCAGAGAAGTATCTTTGGGTATAGAGTTGCTCCAATGGCTGGTGCAGATGGCACTGCAAGACCGGTAAAGAATGTGTGGACGGTAACATCTCATCGGGGATGTAAAAGTTGCGGCACAATAAATTGGAGTGGCAGGTATTAAGGAGTCGGCAAATCGTTTGGGGAGGGCTTGAACGTAGTTTTTATTTAACATTTTTTAGGAGGAATTAGTCATGAGAGCAGTTAATTTTCATCCATCTCAGTTGCAGTGGGTGCCTGTGAGTGACCGTGATAAAGACGGTAATACAGGTGAAATTTTAAGGATCGGGCAGTTGGTATCAAGTGAGAATATTGCTAATGGTACAGCAACTGACAGGTTCGGTACTGGTGGTGTACATAATCATGGTGTTGCGGCTGGTGTAGCAAATACCACAGAAGAGTCAAGGATCATGGGTATTGTAGTCGCTACTAATAATCAGACCAGGGTGTTGAGTTCTCTGGCTAATTATGTTGGCATTGAACAGATTACCGCGACCGTTACACAGGCCACACAGACAGCAAGGGCAAGTTCTCAGTCTGGTGGGCATTGGCCACAGGACGATGTTGCTATGGTGCAGATTGTGAGACTTACACCAGATTCAAAAGTGAGGATAAATCTTTATAACAGTACAAGGGGGACTGCGCCAACAGTAAATACGGTTACTACCGGAAGTGCTACAGGTGCAGGGTATACTGCGGATGCGCATGACCATTCTACACCGGTTTCCGGATTAGGAACGTCGTATTGTCGTTCAGGTCTTAACAGGGGTAGGATGAGGCAGACTACCGATACCAGTTCTACAGTAAAGACGTTTGCCAGTCAGTTTAAGGATGACATTGCAGTTGGAGACACATTTGTAACTGTGCCTTTGAGACCGTTTGGTATTAGTTATGTTCAACTTGATACTGAAGCAGATTTTATTGATATTTCTGCTAATCCTGCAACTGATTATATGCACTTTCATGTAGATGAATTGCACCTTGAAACAGCAGGTGCAGAATATGTAGTTGGTAGATTTGCTCCTGAACATTTCCTTGGTATACGTGCGTAAGTAGTATTTTGTTTTCCGTGAGTCGGCACGTTGTTATTCGGTCTGGTGTGGGTCGGCACCTGATCGGAGTGCAATTTAATAGTTGTTAAAGTTTATTAGGAGGAAGAGAGATGTCACAAACTCACGGACAGATGAGTATATTTATGGAGGAGAAGCTGAATAAAGTAGTCAATGAGGCCGAAACGCTTCAGCCTCTTGCCAGTATGAAGAATGTTTTATTCAAGTCTGAAACCTCAAAAGAAGCATTTGTGCAGTTTTTAGGGATGTCTGATCTTGGGGCATTAGTGCCATTTGACGGTCAGTATGAAGAGGGAAATGTGTATCCCGGATACAAGAGTAGAATTGTATTCCCTGAATTCGGATTGAAAGTTGTAGACGAGAGAAAGCTCATTGAAGATATTGGGTATAGCAATGTTCTTGCAAATGCGAAGAGTCTTGTTGCCGCGAGTGATGAGACGAAGGAAGAATATTGTGGAAGATTTTGGGGTAATATGGATTCTGCAAGTTGGGATTTTAACAGTAGCGATGAAGGGTTGCCTGTTGCCAGTAATAGTCATACTTCTACTGATCCAAATGTAAACCCTGCGGTTCTTGGTGGATTTGATAATTTAGGGGTAAATGCGTTCAGCTATTCCGGCTTGCATGAAGCACTTTGGAATATGAGACAGTATAGAAAGAGTAATGGAAAGAGGATTAACAGACCGGATAATCAGGTCTATGGTATTGTCCATCCTGATTGGATGACATGGCAGGTTGAGCAGGTGATTGGAACAGAGAAAGGACTTGATGGCGGCGGTGATATGAATATGAACCCTGCACATAAAGGACTACGTGGAAACACAAGGTTCAAATCTATTCCTTACTCACGTCTTGATGAATACTCTGTAAATACCTGGGGTCTTGTTGATTTAACCATGTTAATGAATAACTTTTATTTCTATGAAAGAATAAAAGGTACTTATAGCACTCATATTGATAGAGAGACAGAGAACGTTATTCAGACTTACCGAACACGTTTTGGTCTGGGTTTTAAGGTTGAAGGATGGAGAGCTATCAATTGGAATGTAGTACCTGATTAATTTCAGTGGGATAATATAAGTTTATAGCCTTTTATAAGGAGTGTGATATGAAGATGAAGGAACTCATGCTGGCCTTTGTGATGTTTGGAGGGTTAGTATTTGGGTCTTGTTCCACTGCTTCTGCAATCAGTGGTGGTGGGATTGACCTTAGTAAGCCGGGTAATAATTACGGTATTGTGAATCAGATTGAACTGCAATCCGGTCAGTTATTTACCGGGATGTTGTTTGTTGTTGATAGTAGCTCTACGCTTGACAGGGATGTTGCAAGTAGTGGAAACTTTAAGTCTCCGTTTTCTACAATTGATTATGCGATTGGCAGGGCAAGTGCAAGGACAGCTAATGCAAATCCTGCGGCAAATAGTGGTAGTTTGATATTGGTGCTGCCGGGTCATGCAGAGACCATTAATGAGGCTGATGAAATTGATATTGATCTCGCTGGTCTTACTATATGGGGTGTAGGAAGTGGTGCTGCAAGGCCGACTCTTACTTATACTGTAGCGGCAGGAGAGGTAACAATTGGTGCAAATAGCGTCACAATCGGTAATATGCGGTTTATTTCCAGTGTGACCGATGTACTGAAGGCGATTAATGTGGAAGGCAGTTTTACTTATCCGCGTATTATAAACTGTGAATTCGGGGTTGACAGTGCCGGTACCGATGAGTTCCTTGAAACAATCTATCTTGATGGGACTAATACTGGTGCGGTTATTGCCAATAATGTAATTGATATGGGACTTGGCGGTGCTACAAGTGCAATAAAGATTGATGACGAATGTACAAGGGTTACTATAAGGGAGAATATCATTCGGGGAGACTATGGCACTGCAAATATCAATGGTATAAGAACTGCATCTGCGAATGTTCTTATAGAAGACAATTTACTGGTAAATGGAGTTGCCGGAAATGTAAATGCTCAGCCAACAATAGAGCTATTGACCGGAACGTCAGGAGTAATAAGGAATAACTCCATTTCATCGAAAACTACAGCAGTTGCATCAATTGCATCTGATACAACTTTCTGGTTTGAGAATTATTTTAATTCTGATGTGGGTGGAACCGTAACAGGAACCGTGACAGGGTTTGTTCATGACGGTTTATAAAATTATTTATTAAAGTCGGTTATTATTTAATTTAATCAAGGAGACAGCAATGAGAAGTTTTTTCGGTGATTGTGATAAAAAGGGTGGAGAGCCACATGGTAAGATTGTAAACACTAATCCTATGTGGACCAAGGATAAGGTTATTGCGGACATGGAAGATTCTGTTCGTGATATAGAAAAGCAGGAAGAGGACAACTTGTTCATCAATGCCAAGGCAAGGGCAAAGAAGAAGGCAAGAAAGCTTAAAATCCAGCGTACTCTCTCTCAGATTCAAGCAAGTAACCCTGTGGGAAAGATAAAAGGCCGTGAACTTGATATGCTCAGCAAAACGGTAGATAGTTTTGTTGATGAAATTAAGGAACTTAATCCAACCCGTTATGATGATGACCAGGGAGTAAAGTCAGGAGAAAGTCGTGTTAATCCTAATAAACAGGGGTTTTTATCTAAAAGACCATGCATAAAGCTTAAGAATGAAGCTGAAGTCGAGGTTGCAAAAGCCTGTAACATGAAGATAGATGAAAATGGCATGGTTTCTAGAGATGATATGACAAGGGGAACATGGATGATACAGCGTATCCTTGGCATTCGTCCTGATCATCATTCGCTTAAGAAGGACAGACCGGATGGGTTTATACCAAGGTCTAATCAGATTTTAGTACCTGCATTGCCAGAAGATATGCAGAGAAGTGATAGAAAGTCTCATGGAGTGAAAAATTAACAGGAAAGGCTAGACATGTGGGATGGAAGGGAAATGTCAAGAAGGTTGAAGCACGACCTTCTCGAAAGTGATAATTCGTCATTTATAAACACTTACTTGAGTTATCGGTATATAAATGAAGCTGCTAATAATTATGTAATGCGGACAAATAGTGTTCGTTCTACGCAATCAATTACTACGGTAGCAGACCAGGCAGAGTATACTTTATCGCCTGATCATCTTAATATTTATGTACAGGAAGATGGACGGAGATATATCAAGTATAATAACGGGGCTACTAATTTCTTTCCTGAATATGAGGATTATGAAGAAATTATTCATAGATCCAGCTCCTCATCAACGGCGATACCTAGTCAATTTGCGGTAATTGATCATCCTACGCTTACATCTGTTGTGAGTGGTACCACTACATCTGCGGGGGCAGTAAGCAATGGAGAGTGTACTTTGACTGACTCAACAGCAAGTTTTACCGATACGGTAAGTGTTGGAGACATGGTTCATAATGAGACCGATGTTGATTCGAGTAGCAATGGAAGCTATGGGGTAGTTATTGAGGTGACGTCTGATACGGCACTGGTAACTGCCCTTTTTGGTGGGGGTGACGCTGATTGGACGAGTAGTGATAGTTATGTAATTGTTCCACAGGGACGGCTACAGTTAGTCCTTTATCCGCCACCGACAACTTCCGGCCATACAATAACGGTATATTATAATGCCAGACCTACACCGGTATTTGCTCCATTTCGCACATTTAGAATACAGTCTCAATTCATTCCTGAGATATTAAGGGATGCGAAGGCATTGTATGAGTTGCGTGGTGGTGATTATCAGAAAGGTAGTGCAGATAAGCAGCTTGCTAATGTCGGAACATTTAACGCTAATTTGAACTACAGTAAGACTTTTAATCGCAAGGGATTTGGGGTTCATATGAGAAGGAAGAGATAGTAATGGGTGAGAAGCAATCATTGACAATGCCGTTAACAGGCAGGTTGATATCGGCTTATGATGCTACGAAAATAGTACAGAGCGATAATGAAGGGGTTGAGATTAATTTTCAGACCTTAATCAATATGCTTTATACTGATCGTGGTATTAAGGGCCCGCCGGGAATGTCAAAGATTAACAGTACTGCTTTATCCAGTTTTCCAAATATTGAAAGTGTATTTCAGTTCAGGAAAACTCAGCCGGATGAATCGCATGTATTAGTGCAATCATTTGATAGTAATGAGGATAATGGCACGGTGTTTCGTAACAATGCTGTTATTCCTAACACCGGTGATTTTAACGCAACTGCATTACATACAGATACAAGAACTTCAGGCTCAATAACTGCATTTGCTCAAAATGGCACAAGGGTTACGGTAACAAGTGCGAGCCATAACAGGCAGAATGGTGAAGAATTAGTTATTTCTGGTACAACTTCATATAACGGTATTTTTTCGATAGAGAATGTTACTACTGATACGTTTGATATTGTCGCTACATTTGTCGCAGATGATGCTACGGGAACATGGGCAACTCGGTTGCAGGGAAGGTTCAGCAATGCTCCTCTTGCACATATGTGTTATTGTAATGGTGAGGAAACAATGGCATGGGGTGGTGAGGAGTCTAAAGTAGCAGGGTTTATTCTGTATGATGACGATGCTGGTGGTTTTCTTAAAGATTTTACTGAACAGGTAAAAAATACTAAGACTGATTCTGCTAATATTGCGACTATGAAACAGGACGGTGCTGGTACTCCTACTGTATCATTATATGTCGGAAGTGTTTTACCTATCGAGTCAATTACTTTTTATGTAGTCTTTGCTAATACTGCGGCTGGAGTTATGTCAGTTGACTATTGGGATGGCTCTGCATGGCAGGCAGTATCTAATCTTACTGATGGAACACAGGCTCCATCCGGTACACCATGGGGAAAGACAGGTACAGTAACATTTGATTCTACTGCTTCTGTTGCTAAGACCCGAATGACAGAGGGAATATTGGGATTCTGGTTTCGGGTTCAGGTTACAAATGGTACGGACCTTACTACACTTAGCCGTGTTACTTTAGGTGTGCCGTTTCAGCCGTTACAGGATTTGTGGAATCAGGTACCAAGACAGCTTTCAAAAGCGTATTATTTTGATGCGTCATCAAATTATCAGGATATTACTGTCAGTATTTCGCAGGATTCATTTTTTTATGATGATAGTGCTGGTGGTGGCGATATAAGTACCTATTTTGATATAGGTGGATTGGCAAGTCCTGATCTTATATTAGGGAGTTTTGAGAGGTTACAGGGACTTCAATTCAAGTTGATACCCGGGCAGAAGAATGCGGTAGCAGCTACTACAATGTCTGTATCGTATTGGGATGGTTCAGCATGGCAATCAATTACAATAACGGATAATACCAGTGTAGGTGCCATTTCTTTGGCACAGTCAGGGTTCGTCACATGGCATCCTAATGACGAGAATGTAGAGCATAAGCAATCTATTGTTGGTGGTGAAGGGATGTATTTTTATAAGGTGTCATTTGATAAAACTTTAACGGCAAGTCCAGTTAATATCTTCTACATTAGTTATATTCCGGTTCAGAAGTTGTTGCAAGGTTATAAGTTCAGTATCAATGCGAAAAACCGATTGATGTTATTTAGTAGTCAGACGGGTGATAAAAACAGCATGATACCGTCACAGCTTAATACGGTGAATGTTTTTAACGGATCTGATAGTGGAGACCCGATATTCTTTGGTAAGGATGATGTTGATATTGAAGCGGCAGTTGAGATTTTTGCAAGGTTCACTGCGAATCTACAATCAGTTATTGTTGTGTGTCAGTTAAATAGTACTTATGTTTTGTTTGGAGATAATCCTGAAAACTGGAGAACTCCGCCGATGCCGATAAGTAATACTATTGGTTGCAGTGCACCGCTTACTATGAAAGCAAGTCCTATTGGATTTGAATTTATAGCATTACAGACTAAGCAGGTTGCGGTATGGTTACATTCAAACGGGGTGTACATGTTTGACATTGAGCATGGTCTTAATTTGATTTCAAGTGATATTGCTGACTTGTTTGATCAGAGTAATTCAAATGCAATAAATTTAAGTGCTATTGGTCGCGCAACTGCCGTGTGGAATGTCTTTAATGGTGATTATTATTGGCATATGTTTGTACCAACCGGTACATCTATAACAAACAATGAGGAAATTGTTTTTGATTTCAAAAGGCATAAGTGGCTTCATATACACCGGACTCCTTCTGGTAGTACGAATAAGGATTTACAGGCGGGAACAGAGATAATTGCGTCTAATGGTGTCAACTACACTTATGGTGTAGAGGATGGAGGATATTTGCAAAGACTTAATAATGGGACAGATTATGATGGTAATGATATTGAATCTGAGTTCAGGTTAGGGGATATGGCATTACAGCAGGGTAGTACATTGTTAGTCTCAAAGACAAGACATGTTCAGATACCGCAGGTTGCGAAGAATACAACATCTAACACTATAACAGTAACACATTATGTAGATGGGCAGACTACGGGAAACAGTTTTAATCTGTCACCGGCAAGAACAGGTAGAAGGCTGGCAATACCATCTATGTCACAAGGGGTGAATTTAGATCCTGGGGTGTTTCATAGTATTGGAGCAAAGCTTATTACTAATGACGAAACAGTGCCATTTGAGCCGCTTTTTGTAAGTACTAAATGGGAAGTCGTTAGAGAGGAAAAAGGGGAAATTTCATAGGGAGGAAATAAATATGCCAAATGAATTTGTTAGCTCATCTAATTTTACATTACCTGATGAGATATTAAGAAAGTTAAGACGTACTGCGTTTGTTACCGGCAGGGCACCGGCACAAGGTGAGACCAGGGGTGCTATTGAAGCGGCGTTAAGTGTTGGTGCAGAGAGGGAAAGCCGGTTTGCACAGATAGCAGAAGAGCGCAGACAGAGAGAAGAAGAATTGGCTCAACAGGAGAGTCAGTTTCAGCGTAGTCAGCAGTTTGCAAGAGAGCAACAGGCAAGAGCCGAGTCGGAAGCGGAGTCGCAGAGAAGGTCTGAATTCCGTGGCGGGATTGCGCAGGCAGCAACAACATTAGCAGGTTTTGGAATATTGAAGAAATTTGGGATTTTTTAGTGTTATATAGGAGGATGTTATGCCAAATAATATAGGTCAAGGCATTGCTACTGGTCTTACAAATGCAATATCTTTGGCATTGAGTGATAAGTCTTTTGATATAAGACAGGCTAGAAACAAAGCTCTTCAAGATGTTCTAGAAAGAAAGGCGGATATTGCGCAAGGAAAATTGGATTTGTCAAGGCAAATAGAATTCAGGCAACAACAACAATTTGAAGCTTTACAGAATGCAAACAAAGAAAAGCAGAAATTAGAGAAAATTCAAATTGAGAAGGCTTTAGAAGCTGAAGCAAAAAAGAGTGATTGGGATACTCCTGAAAATCAGGCGATAAAACAGTGGGGCGATGAGCATACGCCAGGTATGGGAAAAGAATTAGGTGCTTTTGTTAAAAGCATGTTGCCTGGAGAATCTCAAAATGGGTTGATTACTACCGATATGAGAGAGAGGGCATTTGCAAAAGCGACAGATGTGAAAAATCCGGCTCCTGGTGGTAGCGATGGAATAAAAAGAATATTTGAGGTTGGGATAGAAGATACAAAGAATCAGATTGAAGTAAATAATGCTAAATTAGAGAAGTTGTTTAAGAAAGATCCTCTGTTAGCAAGCAATCCTATTGCAATGCAAGAAAATGAAGAAGCTAGTCAATTAACTAATGACATAAAGGATCTTACTGGTGCCCAGCAGCAATTTAGAGGGGCGACAGTAGAAACAGACCAGTTTTTTAAACAACAAGAAGAAGCAATAAGACAGGCAAGAAATGAAGAGATTCAAGAGTTACAAACTTTGTTTGAAGATAGAATTAGAAGAGAGAATATAGCACATCAGGCAGGAGCAGAAGAAAAAAAAAGAGAGGTAAAAATCATTGCTGATTCTTTAGGTAATATACAAAGATTTGATAAACAGACAGGTGAAAAATTACCGTTAGAATCAGAGGCTTCTATTACATTTGGGAAATCTGGTGAAGATCTTATTGATGAAGTCAGTAGGGATAGAGAGAGGCTACTTATTACTCCTGGTCAGATTTTAACAGGTACCGGACTAGGTTCAAATATAAGGTCTGCCGCAAGTGCTTTAATTGGTACATTTGGCATTCCCGGTGAACTGGCACCATCGACTACAGAAGCAAAAAATGCTATAAGGTCTTTTAACCAGTCAATAAAAGCTGATTTAACTATTAATGCAAGGAATCCAGTTGCAGAACTTAAGACCATTGAAGACTTTCTTATTGATGAAAAGAGTAATATTCAAGATCCTGATACAAATATTACAAAAACAATAAACCTTGTAAAGAGACTTGAGGGGGATATTATTAAGTTTCAAGATATCTTAAACAGGGGCAATGTTTCAAAAAAACAAAAAATAGATTTGACTAATAAGATAAATTCAAGATTGGGGATTATATCTCAAATGCCAACTATTGCATCTTTAAAATTCAGGGGTGGTAGAATTGGACAAATGACCATTGAAGAATTGGAATCAATTCCAGAAGAGGATATTACGAAAGGTCAGGCGGGAGCAATGATAAGAAGATTTAATGAATTAGGAATAGAATAATATGCCAAGTATAGATCAATTAAAACAAATTGCAGATAGTTCCAGTGTTGACAGTGAAGGGTTTATATCTGAGTTTGGACAAACACAGGAAAAAGTACTAAAAAACTTTAATGTTGGTGTTGCCAGACTTTTTGGATTACCGAGATTGGCTACTGATTTGCTAGAGGCTGGAGAAAATAAGCTTTTAGGTTTAGTCGGTATAGAAGGAAAAAAGACTGAAGGAGGATTGCCTACATCTGAACAGATACAAGAGTTTGGATCTAAACATGGACTTACATTTGCTCCGGGAGAAGAGCCACAAGATACGGCATCCAGGATTGTTCAAAATATAGGAACAACGGCACCATTATTACCATTATTAGGTCCTGCTGCGTTAATCCCTGAACTAGCTGCTGCAACAAGTGGAGCGGTTGGTGGTAAAGTTTTAGAATCAACTGAATTTGGGCAGAAACACCCAGTACTTTCAAGGGCAATTGGAGAATTAGGAGGTGGTATATCTCCTGGCATTGCAAGGGGATTGCTTAACTTTTATGCAAAAGGTGGGGTTGTTCGTCTTGGTATAAAAACAGGAAAGAAAGGGGTTCGGAAAGGATTAAAAGGGGTTCGGAAAGGATTAAAGGCACTTCCGAGTGCAGAAACAAGGGCAACTGGCAGGCTCAGATCTGCAACTCCTTCTCCTGAAAGGGCGATATCTAATATTGTGAGAGAAGCCGGTTCTCCTGAAGGTAAATTTTTAACACCTGCTCAAGCGTCTGGTGATATTGGATTGGCAAGGCTGTCTCAGGCTGTACAAGAAGAAGTGCCTGAAGTTGCGCAGAGATTAGCTACAAGAAGAATCAGGCAATTGAAATTTTTGGAGAGACGATTCAAGGGATCAGGAAATATTGCGGATGCAAGAGAGTTTATTGAAGCTGATTTGACAAAGAGGGCTAATTTAGCGAATATAGCGTTAAGTAAAGTAAGTACATCTAAAGATCCTGCTGCATTAAGTGAGTCAGCAACAAAAATTATTAAGAATGGGTTGAAAAAAGCAAGAGCAATTGAGTCTGAAGCGTGGAACAAATTGCCTTCAGGAGAAGTTTCAAGTGGTAAAAATTTAATGAGAGTGATGAATACTGAGCTTAGAAATATAACAGAAGGTGGCACTATAAATGAAGTAAGTTCTTTTGCAAGACAAAAGCTTGGGACATTAAAATCGGTAATAAAAGGTGGTAAGAAAACAGGGCAAGTGAGATTAGGTGGTGGAGAATTATTTAATAAAAAGAAAAAAAGTGCATCTGCAAAAGCCATTCATCAATTTTATTCTCAATTGGGAAGGGAAAGGAATGAACTTGCAAGGCAAGGCGGAACTTCAAATAAAATAAGAATAATAGATGATTTAAGAGAAGCCGCTTTAAGAGACCTTGATGAAGCAGGGTTATCCTCTCAGTATACAGAGGCAATTGAGCTTTCAAGAGACTTAAATTTGAAATTCCAAAAAGGTGCTGTTGGTAAAATAACCGGACTCGGGAGAGGAGAGGCGATTAATCCTATAGATGCTCTTGATGAATTAATAGGCAAAGGTAGTAAAAAAGGAAGAGAGGCTATTGAACAGGCATTAAGCGGTGCCCCTGAAATAAAAAGCAATATTGAGGATTTTATAAGAACACAATTTGTTATTGCTGCCACACCAGAAGGATCGAATGTTATAAATGTTAATGCTGGAAATAAGTTTTTAAAGAACTTTGATCCTGTCCTTTCAGATGTATTTCCAGAACTCAAAGCACAATTGCAAGATGCGATAAGAAAGCAGTCTGGTGTTGATGAGTTAGTTGGTGTTCCTCAATTATCTCAATTATCTTCTGCTGTTAAGGAAAAAGCGGCTGCCGGTATATTTTTGAAAGCAAATCCTAATGAAGAGATGGCTACAATAATAAATTCAACAAGTATTCAGAGAATAAAAACATTAAGAGATTTGGTTAAGTTAGCAAAACAAGATAACACTGGAAAAGCGTTAAAAGGATTGCAAACTGGATTTGCAGAAGAGATATTCGAACATGCAAGAGGAGTTAAAAAAGGAATAGAGTTTGTAAATGGAAGAATAATGTTGTCAAAAATAAATAAACTGAAACCAGAGTTAATTAAATCAGGGATGTTCACTCCTGAAGACATAAAAAGGTTTCAGCAAGTAAGTGATGCCTTTGAAAAAATAGCATTTGAACTTAATGCTGTGGCGGCTAAAGGTGGAATAATCAGTGATATTCCTTCAAGAATTTTATCTACAGGTTTGAGAGTGTTAGGTTTGAGGTCAATAAGCAAACTAAAGAGAGTTGTTGGTGGCGGTGGTGGCGGCTTTGGAACGTCCTTACAGGAAGCAAATATAATCTCAAAAGAAATGTCACGGCTTGCAAACAGATTAACAAATGATGAAGCGAGAGGACTATTAATAAAGGCTGTTACCGATAGAGAATTAATGACTGATTTGCTTAAGAATATATCTAAGATTCCGGCTCCGGAAGGACAAAGACTTATTGCCAGGATTACTGATAAATTCAGGAATATAACTGCTTCAGGTATTTTGGCAGGAGCAAAAGATACTTTAAAGGCAGCAGCAAAAGATACTTTAAAGGCAGCAGGGAAAAGAGCAGATATAAAGTTAAGAGCAGGGGCAGTAGTCCCTCCTGTTACGTCTTTAGAAGAAGCCTTAGGTGAGGATGATAAAAGAGCCAGTTTGATAGAAAAGTTATCACGCTTGAAAGCAATATCGAGCCAATAAATTGATTTAAAGGAGGTGATGTGATGCAAAGATATAGAATATTAATACTGTCCGTAGCAATTGCGATTATGGGTTCTATTGGGCTGGTAAGTTTGAATACTACGCCTTCTGTTGATGCTCATGGACGTGGTGGATGGCGACAAGGAGAACCGGTCCCTGTTGATGTGGGTGCAGACCAGACAACATTTGATATAGGTATAGGATCATTCTTTAAAGTGGGGTCTAATACCACAGCAACGGCGATTACCGATGTAACAGGCGGTGTTCCAGGGAAAGTATTTACTCTTATAGCTCAAGGTGGTGCTAACTATTCTACCATTGCAGGCGGCGGTAATTTTGACACTATAGGTGGCTTCGGATGGACACCGGACAGTGCGAATGATAATATTACATTTGTGGTAATTGCTGATAACAATTATGTACAGATTAACGGCACTGCAACTAACCACACTGATTGATTTAAAGCAATTTTATTGTTAGATATGGAGGTGTAATATGGACAAGAAAGAGGAAATAGATTTAGAAGCATGTGTTCTTTTGGGATTTATTATATCGCTGGTAGGGTATCTGGCTTATAAGTATACAGGGGAAGGAGCTGGTAAGATATCCCCACAATTTTGGGTAGGAATGTCTGTGCCACTTCTTACACAACTTATCCGCAAGAAGTTTGACTTGAAGAAACCGGGAAATTAAAATATTTGTCTTCTTTTACATGGGTTAATAGCTTTTCCCAACTGATTAAGAAGACGATGGTGGTTATTGCTATTACACTTTAATCGAATAGCAATTAAACATAGCCTAACTGATACAAGGGTTTCTGTATGTTGTAAATGGGGGTGTAGGCTATGCTTAAAATTGTTTATTTTACAGAAAGATGATATGTTCTTTGCAAGAGCTATAAATGAATTATTTTCTAAGATAAACCGTATTGATAAGAATACCGGTAAGATGGAAACTTCTCACGGTATTTTGATAGATGATTTTAAGGATTTAAAAGGTAAATTTGAGGGGCATTTAAAAGATCCGGTTGAATGCACAAGGGCTATTGATGTTGATAACTTGAAAGCTGATAAATTGGCTCAAAATGGGAAAATTGACAGGCTGGTAAAGGAAGTTTCTGAGACGCGAGGAACCGTGAGAGTGTGGGTTTATATATTTGCAGGGTTGATAGCGGCAAGTGCTTTTGGTGGGCTTTGGGCGAATATAAGAAAACCGCATGTTCCTCAGTTAGAGGCACTAGAAGAGTGGATTGAAAAACATGAAGAACCTGTTACCGAAAGTGATATAGCTGCCCGGTTAAATAAACTCTTGAAAAAGGATGATTAATATGTTATAGCGTAGTTATGAAATACAAAATCCTAATTGTATTATTCTTAATCATCTCATGTCACACTTCGTTTGCAGGCCCTACAGAAATATTTCTTGATATATATAACGAAGCCAGAAAAGAAGTAAATTACGTTAAGCAAAGCACTGATGAATGGAAATTACACAGTGAGATTGACTTAAAGGATGTTGACTGTGATGGTATTACGTTTTGGATGGGTGGCGAAGCCATCCTAAGAGGCGTAGACGCATCTTTATTCCAGTATGGTATATTTGAGTATAGAGATGAAAAGACGCGTCACATGGCGATTCTGTACGATATAGACGGTATTACTACAGTGATACCAAGTAGTGGGCTAAAGATCCTTAGTCCGTTTATGAACCTTGACGATTATTTGTTTATAACAGATATGTGGTTAATGGAATCATTTCAGTTTATATGGGAGTGATAAATGCCAGAGAAGAAATTAAAGATTAAAGCAAAGAAGTATAATAAGTCAGGAAAAGTAATCAGCGAAAACATCGACGATCTTACGTTCAAGAATAAGATTAGAAGGCTTGCTAAGAAAACCGAAAAAGCCGCAAAAAGCAAAAGCAAAAAAAGCAAATCGTAATTTTTTCATTTCATAACATGTTTTTACATGTACACTTCTGATGTATTTTTTAAATAATGATATTTTTATGTTGACTTTTGTCTGACTTTGTGAGACAATCTTCACATAATCAAAACGAGCTTAGTAGTCCGAGGACACAGGCTGATTGATTATATTGCAACAGGGAATGTAGATGTAGCGTTGGTTATGGCTATTCAGGAACAAGCCAGCTCCTTCGGGTTCGATTCCCGATAAGTCCATTAGGGCTTA